>NPID01000215.1_pt1 | contig 93728 bp, 86 predicted proteins | sample 8637491 | NCBI WGS metagenome assembly NPID01 (sample SAMN07420843, study PRJNA396082) | bioreactor metagenome | isolation source: sample BA6 brine-fed electro-methanogenic bioreactor BA | place: Japan: Kochi | collected 2016-06-14 | reverse complement strand
TGGCGGTGATTTTGACTCAGATGAGCAAGCCCGCGCCTTTGTGAATGCGGTTAAAAATCATCGGTGGAATAGCGCATGAACCAACTAGATAACCTGCTGCTATCTGAGCATCTAGTCTGGACAAACGAGTTCGACTGGTCGCCCGTTAGGCAGTTACAAGACCGAGGGCTTTCGGGTGCTCTGGTTATTCAAGTGGCTGTAAAACAAGCCGGTAGGCCCATTCATTTAACGGGTGTTTTGTCACGGGCTCAAGTCAAAGCACTGAAAGCGTTAGCAGCGTCCGCTTCAGTGCATGTTCTAACGTTTAACTCAACGGATTACAACGTTCGCTGGGACTACGAGAAAACAGAGATCAGCGCTAAGGAGCGGGTCGGTTACGCCAATCCTGACGACGCTGACTACTACGACGTTGTATTGCGTTTTATAGAGGTTTAATAGATGCCGATCCTAGACCAAGACGTTGCTATCTACGTTTCTGAGAGACTAACAGACTTCAGTGACGGCGGTGGCCGCATTACATCCACCCCCATGATTGATGGCCAATCAAACAACATCTACCCAGATCAGTCCGATCTCGATGAAACCTATGGGCGCTTACAACTTCGTAAAGTTGGCCCTGCCGTTAAAACCGACAACACTGATACGTATCTTGGTGGGAGGTTCTTTATCTCTAAACCGCCCGTTAACAAGAAAGTCAGTGTGACAGCATACCAAACAGGCAAAAACCGCCACTTTGATGAAAGGTTGGATGCTCAGCGTTGGCTTGAGAGCTACTTAACCGCAGGTTCGGAGTCCCGTTATAAACTGCTGGGCGATCAGCTACGTGGCCAGCGGATGATATTCACATTCGGCAAAACCACCACGCCCGCACCGGAGATCGGCACCGCGTTTTGTTTAGAAAGCCTAGACGATGGCACATTGGAGTTTGTACGGGTAACGGACGTATCTAGTGAGGTGCGTATCTATGAAGATGATAAAGGTGAGTTTGCCCGTCAGATATTTATCCTGTCGATCTCAGCGCCCTTAAAAAACACCTTCATCGGTGCCGAGGTGCAGCGCTATGACCACGGCATCCGCCCTAACGCGCTGTTACGTGTAACCCAAATAGCCGATGCTGCCAAATACGCCGGTATTCAGCCAATTACCACTGCGGCAAATATTGGCGAGATGACAGTTAAAGCCGAAAGCCTGTTTAGCCAGCTAGTGCCTAGTTCCACTGTTGAAACCCCCGCCGTCGATGTGCTGGCCGGAACCAATCAAGCGGCTCTGGTAAAGTGTGGCGGTGCAATTACAGTCAGTAGTACGCCCATCAACGGCGGCGTTGTTTCCTTTGGTCGTCCATTTGTTCCTGGAACACTGACCAGTGCAATCGGTGTAGATAACGGTAAAGGCGAGCTGATTCAAAACGGCGTTAAGCGTGGCGATATCGACTACCCAAGCGGCACGATCAGTGGTTTAAATAACACAGGCGTTACAGACCTAACCGCCGAGCCAGCCGTTGCACTCAACCAGTCGGCACATACCCAAAGCACCCGGATACAAGCGACTAACCGAGGGTATGTGTATACGTTTAACTTACGGCCCATCCCAGAGAAGCGCTCTGTCTTTATTGATTACATGAGCCAAGGGAACTGGTACCGGATTCAGGTTAATACCAATGGCGAGCTACGGGATGATGTGGGCAGTGTTGCTACATTAGATGCCGTCACCGGCTCGTTAATTATTACCCTAGCGGCACTGCCTGATATTGATACTGAGGTGATCGTTTACTTTGCCTCACCGGCACACTATCAGATTGTTGCTGGCGTTCAATTACCGTCACGTCCACACATTGAACACCGTATTTCACAGGGAACCGTTGCACCTGGTTCACTGGTTGTAAGCTGGCAGTCCGGGGGTGACAATAAAAGCGCAACGGATGACAACACGGGTGGAATCACGGGTGATGCCTCTGGTTTCGTGATCTACGCAGGCGGCTATATCTATCTGCTGCCTAACGCTGATGCGATCCCCGACCCGAACAGTGTTATCAGCATTGATTACTCCGATGCGCAAGCGGTGACTGAAACGTTAACTCCTAACCAACAGGGTGAGTTCACGCTCTCCCACGCCCCCACAGTGGGCACGCTGACCGCCAGTTGGTCGGTGCAAACCAGTACTGTGCGTGATGCCGTGGTTATGGGTAAACCGTCCTGGTTTGAGGCAGATAATGGCATCCCACCCCGTAACGTTTACAGTTACGACCGTACTACTGGCATCATTCAACGAACAGCAACTGATAACGGTTCTGGCTCGTTTGATTTTGGCGGAACGATCGCGGGAACCACCGTCACGCTCACACCCACAGCCCCTGTAGATAGTTACGCTTACCAAGACGGGGCTTGGTCGGTAGATCAAACCGTGACTGAAACACTGATCGGCGGTGTAACCTTTAGCTATCTGCCAGCGGCCACGGCACAAAACACCCATACCGAAACCCTGACCGCCCCAGCAATAGCCATCAACCTCAACCCAAAACGTACAGATGCCACGTTGCCGGGATCAGTAATCTTTGAGTGGAATGGTGTTCGATATCAGGATTTTGAGGGCAAGATTCTCCGTGATGTACAGCCCGGCACCAACATAGGTACCGAGGCCGGAACCATAGATTATCAAACCGGGTTAGTGACGCTAACCAACTGGGTATCAGGTGCGGGTGATCTGGAGTTGCTGGCCATGTTAACTACTTTCGGTCAGTGGACAACAACCGCAATTACCTTTCGTACCACCGGTGCACCGATACGCCCCGGCAGTTTGTTTGTGCGTGCGGTCACGGCTGATGGTGATGCTATTAATGGCACAACGAACACCGGTGGGCAGATCAATACAGCGGAGATTAACGGCACCGTGAACCAAGAAGTGGGTATTACATCCCTCACGTTTAGCGAGGCTGTAGATCCATCTTCCATCCGTTATAACTGCGTCGTGTATTCAACGCTGCCACTGGATGCCGACATTCTCGGCGTTGACCCTGTGAGATTGCCGATTGATGGCCGTGTGCCGATTTTCCGCAAAGGGGATGTTGCTATCGTTCATCATACGGCTACTGAAAACCTCGGTACTGTTGCAGCTGGCCAGAGCATTAATTTGCCACAAACCCGTTTAACCTGGTTGCATATCAACGATGCCGACGGCCAGCGCGTTCCTAATGACCGTTACACTGCTGACCTGGATGCTGGAACCATTGTGTTTCCTGATCCATTGAATCTGTCTGGCTACGCTCAGCCACTTTCAGCAGAGTTTAGGATTCACGATCAACGCTTGATTGTTGATGTTGAGATCAGCGGCGTGATAGCCCTTGCAGGGCAACTCACCCACAACTATCCAGCCAACGAATCGTATATCAGTAGTGCGGTGATTATTGGCGACCTGCAAGCCCGTGTGACCAACGTATTCGACCAGATGAACTGGACTGGGGAGTGGTCAGACACACTCATCGGCAGCGCAACCAGCGCCGAATTTAACAACAAAAGCTACCCCATCGAAGTTACCAACCGGGGCGCAATCACCGAGCGCTGGTTTTTAGAGATCACCAACTCAGGCCAGTTCCGCTGCATTGGTGAAACCGTTGGCCAAATCGGGCTTGGCACAACAACCGAAGTATTCGCGCCGCTCAATCCAGAGGAGCAAGTTCCCTATTTTGTAATCGACCCATTGGCATGGGGATCTGGCTGGCCACAGGGTTCCATTTTACGTTTCAACACCATCGGCGCTAATGATGCAGTTTGGCTAGCTAAAACCACCCAACAAGGTGCCAACGGCATCGACTCAGAGTCGTTTGTCTTAGAGCAAATCGGTAACGCTAATAAGGATTAATGGAGATTCAATATGTCAGCTTATGAAGTGAAATGGTTTAAACACGATATGCCGGGCGCGCCTGTGTTGACGGGTGAGCCGGGTATGTTAATCGGACTGTTAGATGCGTGTCTATTAAACGGTTGGGGATTGGTTTCAGTTGATACTCTAACGTTTGACTCAAATACAGGTGAAGCAACACTCACTGTTACTGGCGGACACGGTTTTATCGTCGATCAAGTCATCCTAATCTCGGGTGCGAATGAAGCAGAGTTTAACGGCGAGCAGCGGGTAATATGGGCTGATTCAACGACTATTAAATTTAACCCAGTTCACATACCACAAGTTGCTACGGCCAGCGGGTCGATCACGGCTAAAGTGGCACCACAGGGGAGCTGGGGGAAGCCATTTAGTAGTGGGGATAATCTTAAAGCCGTCTACCAGAGCATATCCCCTGCGCGCATGTCGACGGTGGCTATTCGAATAGATGACTCCAATACACAAACTGCAGATCCTGATTGGGACTATAACGGCGCGCACTCTATAGCGCAGGCATATGAAGTCGTAAATGATCTGGATAGCGTCACAGGGCTCATTAATACAGAGCCATATCGGCAAGTTATCAGAAAAAGTTCTGATACATCATCTAATTACATAGCAAACCCGGTAAAGTGGACAATTGTTGCAGATGGTCGGATGGTCTATTTATTTATCAATCATTATTCGCGGGTTGTTGATAATTTTTACAGCCCCTATTGTTTTGGAGAGTTTGTCAGCTATAAAGCTGCTGATGAATTCGCCTGGATGTTTTCAACCGTAAGGCAAACCTCGCAATCATATCAAGGCGCTTCTGACTTTTGCGTGCTAGGTAACAATAATGATAGCAATCGCAGTTTCTATTTTCAGCGCTCATACAGCGGAGTGGCGGGTAGTGTGAAAGGCATTCCGGTAGGGTTATTTTTAAATCAACCATATATGGGTAAGCAGAGCAGTGTATTTCCATTCGCAGCTGATAATGGTCTGCATTATGCAGATCGAGTGCATCTAGCTGAGGGGGTATCATCAAGCACGCAGATGCGAGGTGAACTCCCAGGCATTGGTTATCCACTCCATAAGGTGCCACTCCTATCAGAAAGTATTGAGACGCTAAATTGGAAAGGAAAGAACAGCAAAGTCATAGCACTAACATGCTGTCGTATGTCGTATGTAAACAGCGATGATATAGCCCAAGTACTGGTTGATATTGAAGGCCCTTGGAGGGCGTAGCCATGAGCCATACTACTTCTCGCTCTATAGGGAGTCTTGCCCGTAAAGTGCTGTTTCCTAAACCGCAGTATCGAGCCTACAACGGCGATGAAGCCCACCGCTTTGGCGGGCCACTAGCTTACTTTGGCCCAGGGTATTTCGAAGGCACTACCACGGTAACAGGAAATCCAAATCTACCTAAATCGTGCCCTGTGCGGATCTATGATCGTGAAACGGGTCAATTCGTGCGTGAAGTCCGTTCATCTGAAACCGGCATCTATCGGTTCGATAAGCTCAAACTGGGTATCGACTACACAATTATTGCTATAGACGAATCAGGTCAGCATAACGCTGTGGTTGCTGATAAACAGAGAGCTAAGCCGTGATCGTTGTCGCTAACGCGCTAGTTGAGTCAGCTATGCAAGCAATGGCGGCTCACTTTGCAGGTTCTAAATTGCTTGTGATGGCGGGTGAACGCCCAGCGGAGGCGGGAGCGGAAACCACTGAAACGCAGCTCGCAACGGTTGAGCTTCAGCCGTCTGTTAATGGCCGTGCTGTGCAACTTGATCCTATCGGTGAACCGCTTGCATCTTCGCAAGGTGTAGCGACGTGGGGGCGTATTGTTGCTGCAGATGATACGTGGCTATTGGATGCCGATGTGGGTGCTGAGCGGTTCAATATTCGTATTGATAACACGCAGTTTTACCCTGGCTCATCTGTTGTCCTGCAGCAGTTCTCGCTAGTCGGTGCCTAACCGTGGCAGATCTGGTTTTTGGTGGTAATAATAGCTCTGCTGATCTTGCCTTTGGTGAGAGTGAAAACACTGAAAATCAGGTACCAGCCAACCCCGAAGATTTAGTATTTAACCAGCCGGTTCCCGCTAATGGCGAGTTGGTGTTTGGGCAAGTTCAAAGCGTTGAAACTGCCCAGACTTCTAGCCCAGAAGATTTGGTATTTGCTAACCCGATACCAACCAATGGTGATTTGGTTTTTGGTGAGCAAGACGGTAATTCAGGCGGTGAGCCTAAGCGAAATACGATTACTGGTACCCTGCAGATCCTCTCGCTACAGTTCGGTGGTTCAATCATTAATGACCCCAACGTTAGCCGAGGGATAAGCACACAATCAACAGAAGTTTGGCACCGTGGGCAAGCCATCAATCAGCAGTCTGTAGAGCGCTATGCTCATGCACTACAACTACAACAATCCACCGCTGAAACATGGCATCAAGCCAAAGGAAGGCACGCCCAAACCGCAGAGCGCTGGCAACGCTCGCCACGGGTTAAAACCGCCACATCAGAGCATTGGGAAAAAGCCGATCGCCTTTCACAAGCTGCAGCAACCCAGTGGGCTAAATCGCCACGCGTAACCACCCAGAGCGCAGCAGTGTTTGAAAAAGGCGTATATAGAGCAGCCCGTGCGCAAGAACGTTTTACATACCCACCCATCGTTCGGGCTTTACTGACAGAACAATGGAAAAAAGGCGGGCAGTTAAGTAAGGCCATCGCAGAACACTACTCCGCAGGCCGAGCGCTGTTAACCAGTCGAAAAGCGGTATGGGAAAAAGCCGGTTATCCCGCACCGGGCTTATCAGTCATCCCCACGCCTGTCGATCCAGAGAACCCACAGCTGCCACCTGCCGAACCTGTCGATCTGATCTTCCGTGAGCGTTGGAACCCACTTGCTTATCGCTCATTAGTGTTTGGCGCTAAAGCCGCACCGATCAACCCATTTCCAGAGGTATATATCATCATGCCGTCAGCCATTTTATATCGTCTGCCCGATGGCACCGAGATAGAAGCCACCGACGTTAACTGGTCATCCGATCTGGATAGCTGGGGCTGGCGTTTTAGTGCCACGCTAAAGTACCCGTCAGATATGGCGCTACTCAAGCCCGACAACAACGGTATGAAACACATTGGCTGCACGATCAACGAGCATGAGTTTATCGGCATCGTAGAGCGTTATAGCCGTGCACGATCGTTTGAGTCAGGCACTACGTTTAGAATCGAAGGCCGCAGCCGATCTGCTGAGTTCTCAGACCCGTTCAGCGCCAAAGGCTCCGGCGTTGTCGCGCAAGACCTCAACGCAAGGCAGATCGTTGAATCACTACTACAAAACAGCGGTTGGACAGTCGAGTGGCAAGTGCCGGACTGGTTGGTACCGGCAAACTCACTTAACTGGTCAGATGCCGATAAATTGTCCGTCATCAACCAGGTCGCTCAATCCATCGGTGCTGTCGTACAGACACACCCCAGCCATAAAACACTACTCATTAAATCACGCTATCCCGTGAGCCCGTGGCACTGGGATGACACCGAAACCGCAATAAAAACCACGCTACCGGCAGCACTGATCAAATCCGACAGTGCCGACTTTATCCAACGCCCAAAATATAACGGCGCGATCGTCGCAGGCGGCCCCACATCAGGCGTAATTATCAGAGCCAAACGTGACGGCACAGCAGGCGAAATCCTCCCCAGTACGGTGGTAAACCCGCTAATATCTGACACCATCTCAGGCCGCGAACGCGCACGGGTAGAAATATCAAAAGGCGGTTGGTGGGAATCCCTAAACGCGGTCACCTGGTTAACCAACCCCGGCGAAGGCCCAGCACTGCTCTTACCCGGCGACCTCATCGAAATCATCGACATCGACAGCAACTATCGCGCCCAGATCGGCGGCGTAAGCGTCGCAGTAAGATCCACCGAAGACGCCCTCAATATCACTCAATCGATACAGGCGGAGAAACAATATGGCAACTAACCTCTGGAGCCAGTTTAAAGAACTGCTACCCAATGATGCCCTACAGATAGGCACCGTGAGAGAAATCGACGGCGACCGCAGCCGCATCGAACTACCCGATGGCGCGTTTGTGTGGGTAGCAGGCAGCACGGTACCTGTGGGGAGTGGGTGCTATTTTCAAGGGAGAAAGGTGGTTGAAGAAACGTTAGAGTTCGTGGCACATGATGTGACTATTTATTAGCAATGTTCTCTTTTTTTGCTTTGAGCCACTCTAGTATCTTCTTCTCCTCGAGATCCGCAGGTATAGAAAACTTAAATGCTTTTCTATACCTCGGCCTCCCTTTATAGATAAAGGATAGGGATATAGTATTTCCACCCTCGTCATCTAAGCCGAATATAGGGTCTGATGGGATTATTTTAGCTACATGGTAGGGTATGAAAAATGTTCTATATTTACCGTCATGCCATAAACAAATAGAGGACAGTAGCCTACTAATTCTTTTAGGCGTAGGAATTGTGAGTACATACCAGCCACTTTTCTTGAAAGGCGTAATAGGATTCATACGCTTCCTCTCTGATTCAGTTATCGGCACTAGCTTTCGAGAACTGATATCAGTACATGAGTGTTTAGGCCAAGGTGGGCCTAAGTGATCAAAAAAGACCTTTCCCCCATTTAGGTCAGAGTAAAAAAACACGGACTGATGACAAGCGGGGCAGCGCGCATTAGGAATGGTGAAAGAAAAGTATTCCTTCCTACAAAAACTCTGCACTTTTTCATCTGTATAAGAATTACTCGGAGGGCTGTAGAACGCAGGCTTGTTGCCACCGCTGAAATTACAGTTACAACTTGGTGGGTGGTTCCATCCATTACAAGCCATCTGACTTCCCTCCTTAGTCTCAGTTATAGATGCGAAGCTATTCTGACCTAATGGCGTGTCAAGTCTAGAACATATAAAGGTGCAAGTCAGCATATGCACACTGATACATTAGTTAAAAGATATTGCTCTAGTGCAAGGGTTATTTAGATTACGCCAGAGAGTCATCTCAGATCAGCGAACTGAAGCGCTTCCTCTGATAATGAAATAGTTAGTGAAATATTATTGCTCCTATATATGAGGAAGCGACTCGATCTACTGGGCATAGTCGATCGAGCCCCAACCCACAGTGACGACCCACTGTGAGCCAGCCAAGGCTCCCCCGCTGTCGCGACAGCCGGAGAAGTCTACCAGGCTCTAACGGTAGGTTCACATGAAAGAAGTACGCTGCTCCAACTGCTCAAAACTACTCGCAAAAGCGATATTCAAAACACTAGAAATTAAATGTCCACGTTGCGGGCATTTAGAGAGGTCCATGAGCCCCATCGAAAAGGATGGACAACATGGCCAAACCCCTCACTCCGTGGATAGGCGGCAAACGACGCCTAGCAAAGCATCTGCTACCACTATTCCCTGACCACCAATGCTATATAGAGCCGTTCGCAGGCGCGGCGGCTCTCTATTTTATGAAAGAGCCATCAAAGGCCGAAGTCATCAATGACATCAACGGCGATATGGTCAACCTCTACCGCGTCGTAAAGCACCACCTCGAAGAGTTACACAAGCAACTAAAATGGATGCTCTGCAGTCGCCAAAATTGGGAATGGGCCAAATCCACGCCGGTAGAAACCCTCACCGATATCCAGCGTGCTGCACGCTTCTTATACCTTCAAAAGCAAGCCTTCGGAGGCAAGGTGGCCGGACAAACCTTCGGCACCAGCACAACCCACCGGCCACGCTTCAATATCTTCACGATGGAGCAAGACCTAGCAGATGCCCACTATCGGTTAGCCCACACCACAATCGAGCACTTGGACTGGAAAAGGCTCATAGAGAAGTACGACCGAGAACACTCCCTGTTCTACTGCGATCCCCCATACTGGGAAACAGAAGGGTATGGGGTAGAGTTTAAATTTGAAGAGTACGAAGCCATGGCCAAGCTCGCCAAAACCATCAAGGGAAAGATGATCATCAGCATCAACAACCACCCAGATATAAGGAAGGTGTTCGAGGGGCTAAACGTAAGGGAGGTAAACATCCGATACACAGTCGGAGGAAGAGGAAAATCACCAGAAGTGAAAGAACTCATTTATACAAATTTCTAAAAAGAGGAACCGCAGTGCGATTCCTAATATGAGGCAAATTTACGGTTGGCGTTCTATATACTTTAAAACGAGCGCCTCTTTGCCCTCACCAAGCATTCTGTACTGCTGGTGCTGCGCATTACAAAAAGCACTATGACATCCAACGACTCTGGGGTTAGAACGGCTCAAGTCGACAACTACATGCTTTAGGACTTTTGGTCGTGCTCTGATAATTGAGAGGCTATATATAGCGGTGGGTCGACCATCACGATCGAGAACTTCATAAGACATAAAAACTCCATCCTGTCATCACGACAGTATTAGTTAAGAGTAGCGCAAGGTACGCCACACGCATCAATGGTAACTGTAATGAGGGACTTTGTCATGATTCAAGAGAAACATAGAATCGACAATTGTTGGTTTAAATAAAAGAGACAATATATGACTAACTAGTCAGGAGAATATCNNCCAAAAGCGCCGCGAATTTACAAATGCTGACTAGCGTCAGGCAGACAAAAAAGGCCTGCGTATGATCGCAAACCCTTGATGGTGCCCGGAGGCGGAATCGAACCACCGACACGAGGATTTTCAATCCTCTGCTCTACCGACTGAGCTATCCGGGCGTTTAAGTGTGGCGTATTCAATCATTTACGCCGACCAAGTTCAAGTATTCCTACAACTTTTTTACTAAGAAATTCATCAAGCTAAACTCAATGTATCAACTAAACTATGAGTAGGGTCAGCCGATAGGTTGATTAGATGGGATTGTTTTGGCATTCAAATTAACCGTATGTAATGATGTGTGGCGTTCTGAGGACCACTTGAGGGAAGGATGTGTTGTCATTTAGGAAAAAAAGCACCCGTCGAAAGGGGGTGACCTCGATTCATGTACAGCCAGATGGTATTGCTTTTGCTCATGTGAGTAGAGGGACTCAAGGAGCTGAGCTGACAAGGGTTGGGTTTCTTGAGATCGATCAACCTTACACTAATATACCTTCCGTTGTGACGCAGCTTGAAAAAGCGCAATTAAGTGGTAATCGATGCACCTTGGTGCTTTCGTTGGGCGAATATCAATTATTGCTTGTTGAGGCGCCTGATGTGCCAAAAGAAGAGCTGAAAGAAGCGCTGCTTTGGCGAATTAAGGACTTGATTCAGTTCTCCCCTGATGACGCGCTGCTGGACTATATTGATCTGCCGGAAGATGCCTACAAAGGGCGTGGTGCCATGGTGTATGTAGTGGTTGCAGAAAAACGCCTTATTAACCAACGAGTTGAGTGGCTTGAGTCGGTTGGATTTGTGCCTCGCTATATTGATATACCGGAACTGGCACTCTTAAATATTACTGAATCGGTTTGCGAGTCGGAGGCTGGGACGGCAACCTTATTTCTAGAGCAGCAACAGAGTCTCGTGAATATGATGTCTTCAGGGGCGCTATATATGTCTCGTACCCTGAATTATCCCCATGAGACCCACATTGACAATACGGTTTTGGATTTACAAAGATCCATGGATTACTTCGAAAGCCAAATTGGTAAACCGCCCTGCGTGCGTATTGTGGTCATGCCGTTGCAGGTGGGTGAGACGCCTTTGATGATGGAGCTACGCAATAATTTGGGTGCGGACGTTCAGTCATTAGACTTGGGCGACATCGTGCAATCCCAAATATCCTTGAGTGTAGATCTGCAACAACGCTGTTGCTTAGCTATAGCGGGTGCCTTCAGGCAGTCAGGAACGGGGGCATGATGAAGCAACGGATTAATCTTCTACCTCCGCGGCCAAAGGTTCAGAGAGATTGGCTACTTGCCAAAAATGTGGGTGCTGGATTAGTCGTCGTAATATTATGTTGTGCTCTGATCGCTGGATGGCTTTGGTATACCGTGCAGAACAGCAACATGGCATTAGCAGAGCTATCGGAAAGCGCACGCGAGCAGCAAACGCATATAGAGGCGTTAGAAACAGAACTAGCGGCTCGAAAGCCCGACATGGCTTTAGTGAATGAACGCAACGCCTTGATTCAAAAAATAGAATCAAAGCGCTACCTGACAACGTTACTGGCCTTGGTGCAACCTGGCAACCAGCAAGGTTTTAGCAGTGCCATGCGAGGCTTTTCACAGAGTGTGCCCGAAGCGCTTTGGTTAACAGAGTTTACTCTTGATACAACTGGTGGAGAGTTGCAGTTATCTGGGAGCAGTGTACAGGCTGATCGTGTTCCGGCCTTTCTTCGTAATTTGGTAAAACAGGACGCTTTTCATGGCGTGCATTTTTCAGAACTTTCAACAGAGCTAACCGACAACCTGTACTCCTTTAAGGTAACGGGGATTCAGGCGGTAGGGAGCCAACCATGATGAAAGGTACGCTTGAAAAATTTGATCAACTAAGCCGTCGTGAGCGTCTCCTCGTTGCCGTCACGTTGTTGGTGTTTATTGTTGCTGTGTTCTTTGTTTTTCTCCTGGAGCCTCTCCATAAAGCGCAAGAGTCTTCACGCTTGCAAATAGAGCAAGCTGAGCGAACGCTTAGCAATCGGGAGATCGAGAAAAACGCGTTGATTCAGGCAAAAGCAGCAGACCCTTCGTCAGCGGTTCGAAAGGAATTACAAAGCTTGATACAGCAGGATAAACAGCTGACGGCTGAGCTGAGTCGGCAATCGGTTTTTCTGACCGACCCTTCGCAGATGACGTCTGTATTGGAAACGGTGTTGGAGAAAAGTCCCGGTATTACACTACAAAAACTGACTTCCTTACCCGTCGAGCCTTTAAAGCTGGCAGTTTCTTCTGTTCAAACTTTGCATAATCAAGAAAATATTTCTCCACCTGCGCCGGTATATCAGCATCGATTTGAGTTACACATTCGGGGTGAGTATCAGGATATATATGACTACCTGCTTCGATTGGAATCACTGTCATCGGCTTTTTTTTGGGATGTTTTAGAATATCGAGTGAACAAACATCCCGAGGCTGAGGCTCTGCTTCGAGTCTACACTATAAGTGCTGAGGAGGGTTGGCTTGGTGGTTAAACCATGGATGATCTGTATAGGTATGTTGATTACCTCGGTGGTTTTCGCAGAGGCTATCAAAGATCCCACACAACCTTGGCGAAATGAATCTGCTGTGGTGAAAATTACTCTAGATGATGCTACCTATCAGGTGTCTTCGATTATCAAACGGCGGATTGGCAGTTCGGCTATTGTGAACGGACAGCAGGTAGAAGTTGGAGACGTTATTGAGGGTGCTCGAGTCCAAAAAATTGAGAGGGGTCGAGTATTGCTGCAAATAAAAGAGAGACAACGTTGGGTCGTACTTTCCCAAGTGTCAGGGCTTAAGAAAAGCCGTTAAGGGTTAGCTCATGAAACAGATAATGAAATATGGAGTCCTGGTCGTCTCGGGGTTATGGCTATCGGGATGTCAGAGTATAGGGCATGTGACCGAAGAGCCGCCACAGCAGGCATCAGAGCAGATACTTTCAGAAGCGATTGAGCAAAGCTACGTTACGGCCACTGTGAGAGCACCTAAGCCGCCTGCATTGCCGCCGGTAAGTTTACAGTCTTTGGCTGATGTTCAGGAGGAGCGCTTTGATGTCTCAGCTAATCAGCTATCTGTACGGACGTTTTTTATGGGGCTGGTGGAAGGCACACCCTACAATATGATTGTCCATGAATCGATTAGTGGTGATATCTCGTTGCATCTTAAAGATGTCACTGTGCCCGAAGTGATGAAAGCAGTGCGCGATGTCTACGGCTACGAATTCAAGCGCAATGGCAACCTGTTCCAGGTCGTTCCGGCCACATTAGAAACTCGCTTGTATCAAGTGAATTATCTGGATATTGAACGTACCGGTGAATCCCAGACATCTGTTAGTGCGGGCTCTGTAACCCAAGCGGGTACGAGCAGCAGTGGAGGTAGTAGCAGTGATAGCCGTGATAGCTCATCCAGCAACAATGGCGAGGCCGCGCTCGTTGGCACTCATATCAGAACCCGGAGTAAGACCGACTTTTGGGGTGAACTAAAACAAACCCTAGAGGCGATCATCGGCACTGATAAAGGGCAGCGAATTGTTGTTACACCACAAGCCGGTGTTGTCGTGGTAAGAGCGTTCCCTAGTGAGCAGCAGACAGTAGAGAACTACTTGCGCAAAGCTGAATTGATTTTACAGCGCCAAGTGGTTATCGAAGCGAAGATCTTAGAGGTTCAGCTCAATAATGGCTTTCAGGCGGGTATTGAGTGGGCATCTATCGGAAATCTTGGTCGTAGCCAGTTTACGCTAGGGCAAACGGCCGAATCTCTCGTCAATGGTGATAATACAGGCGGTGTGTTTAGTGCCACCCTGAGTCGATATGACTTTGCTGGCTTGATCGAGTTGCTGGGAACCCAAGGCAATGTACAAGTGTTATCCAGCCCTCGCGTATCCACTATGAATAACCAAAAAGCTGTGATTAAAGTGGGAACGGATGAGTTCTATGTGACTGAAATTGAAAACACCACTACGACCGGCACATCAACGACAAACACGCCCAAAGTTGAGCTGACGCCTTTCTTTTCGGGAATTGCTCTGGATGTAACCCCTCAGATCAGCGAAAACAATGACATCATTTTGCACATCCACCCCTCTGTCAGTGAGGTCGAAGACCAGCAGAAGCTGATCAGTATTGGTGGCGATAAACTGGATATCCCTCTCGCGCAAAGCTCTATTCGAGAATCAGATAGTGTTGTGCGTGCTCAGAGTGGGCAGGTGATAGTGATTGGCGGGTTGATGACTTCGGGCAGTTCCGATAAAAAAGCCCAAGCGCCGGGTTTAGGGGATATTCCTGGCATTGGTAGGTTGTTTCAGCAGCGCAGGCAAGGGTCTAATAAGAGTGAGCTTGTTATTTTATTGCGACCCGTTATTGCAAACTCACAAGGCTGGCAACAAGAACTGCAGCGTAGTCTGGAAGGCTTCCGCTCTTTGCGATAGCGGCCACGCTTAGAGGAAAACCCACAGGAGCTGACCAAAGAAACATGTATATAGAACACTTCGGAATGCGGGAACTGCCGTTTACATTAACGCCCAATACTCGCTTCTTTTTACAACTACCGACGCACCAAGAAGCGTTGAATCTGCTGCTGGTAGCGCTGAGCAGTGGCGATGGCTTTATTAAGGTGGTAGGTGAAGTGGGCACCGGCAAGACTATGCTGTGCCGTATGCTGTTAAACGCTTTGGAAAAAGAATCCTGTGTGAGTGCCTATTTGCCAAATCCTTATCTAAGCCCTGAAGCGCTGCGCCGGCATTTTGCGTTAGAAATTGGTGTTGAAAATGCGCTGCAGCTGCGGGATTTTGAGTTGATTACCCGAATCAATGAGCGCCTTATCGAGATTGCAAAAGAGGGGCGTTTTACGGTATTGATCGTCGATGAAGCACAAGCGATGCCGGAAGATACGATCGAAGCACTACGGTTGCTCACCAATTTAGAAACCGAATCTGAAAAGCTATTTCAGGTGGTCTTATTTGGCCAGCCCGAGTTAGACCAATTATTGACTCGGCCCTCTTTACGACAATTAAAGCAACGAATTACCTTTAGTAGTCAGCTTCAGGTGCTCACGCAGACGGCGGTTGCGCAGTATCTGGAACAACGCGCCAGTAAAGCAGGCTATGAGGGGTTATCCCTGTTCAGCAAAAAAGCATCCCATTTGATCGCAAAAGCATCAGGAGGCGTGCCGAGACTAGTCAATATACTAGCCCATAAGTCCCTGATGAGTGCTTATGGCAAAGGGGAGCGGCAGATCAAACCGCAGCATGTCGTTCATGCTATCGAAGACACCGAAGGCGTCAACGTCCCCAGTTTTTCGAGTGGACTTTCGTGGTGGTTGAGTTCAGCCCTGCTGGCTGGGATATGTGCCGGGGCTGCTTACGTGCTGAGTGTTCGGGGACTAATAGGATGAGTCTAGTTAATGATATGCTGCGTGATTTGGATGAGCGCCAGCGCACAGAAGGCAGAGCCTATACGACGGTGGCTAATACCCCCAAAAGCCACTGGCCACGTACTATCATCATCTTACTACTTTTATGTGTGATAGCCGTTGTGGCCCTGAATTACTGGCCTCTTTTACACCGTTACTGGGCGAACATGACGCAAGCAGTGGAACCGAAGTCACAGAGCATAATAGTTAATCCGCCACACCCCATTGTTACAGCGCCGCCTGAAGAGGTTATAGATAGCGTAAGACCTGAGACGACACCCCTTAACCAGATACGTGTTATCAACTGGACGCAGACAACATCCCAGCATGGTGTGCTGACCCTGTGGCTGGATCAGGTCAAGCCTTTTGTCGTGTACGATAAAACTGCAACCGCGTTAGACATTGCCCTTGAGGAAACCCAGTTAAGTAGTGGGTTGCCTGATAACTTAGCGCCTTTGTTGTCGACCGTAGAGATTGTTCCGCAGGCAGGAAAAAGCCGCTTTCGCATGGTTGCGAGCGAGCCTGTCAACTTTTTGATAGAACTAAAGCAAAAGCCTGCGCGCTTGACGATTGAGGTGCAGGCAGCACCCAAACGTAACGTTATCCCCTCGATAGGCGAGACAACATCGGCACAAGAGCAAGCGGCTAATCCGATAGTAGATGCGCCCGCAATGCCCGAACCGTCGGAGGCAGCAAAACCCGCTGTTAGCGTCACTCCATCGCCAGCGAATGCATCGGGTGTTATTGGTGCCTCCGCAGGAGCTATGCAAAAGTCGTTAAAGCCGCAACCTAGCGATGCAGCGACTGTGCGCCAAGCAAGACGTATGTTAGCAAAGCAAGAGATATCGCAAGCGCAATCTCTGCTCCGAACATTTATTGAGGGCCAGCCAAAGTCATCATGGCAGAGTCGCTACCTGCTGGTGCAACTGTTGCTTGCGACAGAGAACTATGAAGAAGCACGAACCCAACTGCAGCCTGCGCCGAATAACCTCTCTTGGGCATTACTTCGTTCAAGATTTCATCTGCAGCAAGGCAAAGCGACAGAGGCAATCACTTTACTTAGGGCATTTCCAGAGGGAGTGACGCGCCAGGACTATCTGGAGTTATTGGCATCAGCGTATCAGCAAACAGGCCAACATGATCTTGCAGTACAGCAGTACCTATCGCTGTTGACATTGAACGCACAAGAGGCGCGCTGGTGGGTATCCATGGGGGTATCGCTTGAGCATCTTGGACAGCAACAGAAGGCGTTAGACGCCTACCAAAACGCCTTAGCGATCCCTGGGCAGGAACGTTCGTTGAGGCAATATGCCCAGTCGCAAATAGCGCGACTGACTCAGTAAAAAGGGCGAGAACAGATGGCATCTCCTAAAATGAAAATACGCATCGGCGACTTGCTTGTCCAAAATGGCGTTATTTCAGAACCTCAGTTGATAGAGGCATTAAGCCGACAGAAAGAGACGCGCCAAAAACTTGGGCGTACATTGATCTCTTTAGGTTATGTGCAGGAGCAGCAGTTTTTAGAGTTTCTTGCCCAGCAGTTAAGCGTGCCCTTGGTGGATTTAGCTCATTATAATTTCAATCAGCAAGATGTGTTACGTCTTTCTGAAACCCACGCACGCCGTTTCCGCTCAATTGTTCTGAAAGAGAACCCTGACCACTTTTTGGTGGGGATGTCAGATCCGTTGGATATTTTCGCGTTTGATGAGCTTCAACGATTACTGCCCAAAACCATTGAGCTGGCAGTCGTTGCCGAGAGTCAGCTGCTGCAAACTCTGGACCTGATGTACCGCCGTACCAGTGATATCGATACCCTGGCGGATCAGCTGAATGAGGATATTGTTGAAGATAGTTTTGACCTCTCACAACTGACCGCCGCTGATGAGGTGGATGCGCCGGTTGTTCGTTTGCTAAAAAGCCTATTCGAGGATGCGGTACAGGTAGGCGCTTCGGATATTCATATCGAACCGGATGAAACCGTGCTGCGTATTCGTCAGCGTGTGGATGGTGTGCTCCATGAGCATGTGGTCAAAGAGACTCGTATAGCGGCGGTTTTGGTATTGCGACTTAAACTGATGGCCGAGCTCAATATCTCTGAAAAGCGCCTGCCACAGGATGGTCGCTTCAATATCACCGTAAAGAACCACAGTATTGATGTGCGTATTTCTACGTTGCCTATTCAATATGGTGAATCGGTGGTAATGCGTTTGCTTGACCAGAGTGCGGGTAGAATCGGTTTAGATAAATCGGGTTTACCGCCACGAATGTTACAGAGAGTACGACGTATTATTCGCGAACCCCACGGTATTTTATTGGTAACAGGCCCTACGGGTAGTGGTAAAACCACGACACTTTATGGAGCACTAAACGAGCTTAATGATGCATCGAAAAAGATCATCACCGTAGAAGACCCGGTTGAATACCGTCTGTCACGTATCAACCAAGTACAGGTTCACCCGCAAATTGGCCTGACATTTTCCAAAGTTTTACGTGCCTGCTTGCGACAAGACCCTGATATTTTGCTAGTGGGTGAGATTCGTGATCTGGAAACCGCTGATATTGCGATGCGTGCTGCTATGACCGGTCACTTTGTACTCTCAACTTTACATACCAACGATGCGATTTCCAGTGCGATGCGTTTGGTGGATATTGGTGTGGAGGGGTATCTTGCAGGCACGGCCTTAAGAGGGATTCTGGCGCAGCGACTGGTGCGCCGCATTTGCAATAATTGTGAAGAGCCCTATCAGCCCAGTGTTCAGGAGCAGATCTGGTTAGATATCAAAGCGGAAGAAGCGGGTGTTACAACGACACAGCTTAAGCATGGTAAAGGCTGTACCTACTGCAATAACACAGGCTATAAAGGGCGTGTGGGTATTTTCGAGCTACTGGAACTCAACGACGAAATGGCAGATGCTTTGCGCCGTAATGACAGTGCCGCCTTTGCTAAAGCTGCAAGAGAGAGCGATGAATACCAACCTTTGGTGATTAGCGCGCTGCAACTGGCTTCTCAGGGGATAACTTCCCTTGAAGAGGTATTCCGGGTCACTGAGCAGATGGATGAGCAGGCGTATGAAGATTTGGATATGCCCACCCCATCTGGTTTAGAGTTGGAGTAACGGATGGCTTCGTTTCAATACCGCGGTCGATATCCAGATGGCTCCTCAGCGACAGGTCGCATGGAGGCGCTGAATAAAACAGAAGTGGCCAGCCAACTCTTGGAGAAAGGCATCACACCGGTCAAGGTAGAGCCGGTTAGCGAGGCTTCTGCGGTAAAAAAATCATCAAAAGGGCGTGAGCTACGTTTATTTGAAAAGGTAACGCTGGATGAGATGATCATGCTCAGCCGTCAACTGTCTAGTCTCACACGAGCGGGTGTGCCTATCACTAGCGGTATGCGGGGATTGGCGAACACCATTAAAAATCCACTGCTACAAAGTACCCTCAACCAGATCGCGGATGATTTGGAAAAAGGTAATGCGCTATCTACAACGATCAATAAACATCCCAAGCTGTTTAACGATCTCTACGTCAGCATGGTGCATGTAGGAGAAAATACCGGCCGCTTAGATGAAGCGTTTAAACAGATGGCGGCTTACCTTGAGTTGGAGAGACAAACTATTCGGAGCATTAAACAGGCCACCCGCTACCCCATGTTTGTCATGATTGCGATCGCGGCAGCGGTAGGGGTGATTAATGTTTTTGTTATCCCCGCGTTTAAAGGCGTTTTCGAGAATTTTGGCGGAGAGATGCCCTGGCAAACCCGCATATTAATCACCATCTCTGATTTTACGGTGAACTGGTGGCCCGCATTATTGGTGGGATTAGTGGGTGGTGTTTATGCCTTTATTCGTTGGTCAAAAACGGACAAAGGCCGCCTGAAGTGGGATCGAATAAAACTCAAATTGCCTTTGGTGGGTGGGATTTTTTATCGTGCTATCCTAGGGCGATTTGCGCGCACCTTCAGTGTGGTACTCAAAGCGGGAATCCCTATTGAGCAGGGATTGTCTATTGTGTCGCGTGCCATGGGCAATGTTTATATTGGTGGAAAAGTGGCGGAGATGCGTCAAGGGATTGAGCGTGGTGAAGGGTTCACTTCCACCGCCCACAGAACAGCGATGTTTAGCCCGCTTGTCATGCAGATGCTAGCGGTTGGTGAAGAAACAGGCCGAGTCGATGAGATGTTAGAGGATGTTGCCAGCTTCTATGAAGAGGAGGTGGAGTATGACCTTAAGAACCTATCCAGTGTCATTGAGCCTATTTTGATTGTCGCGATCGGCATTATGGTTTTGGTTTTAGCCTTGGGGGTCTTCCTGCCTTTATGGGAGCTAAGCACCACCATCAATGGTTAATGCCATGAGACGGAATAGCCGAGGTTTTACACTGTTAGAGCTGGTGATTAGCCTATTGGTTATAGTGATTCTTTATGGTGTGTTATCGGTTTATCTGGGGCGTATTGCTGAATCAGCCGAGCGTGCCGCTGTGCAGGGGATGTTAGGGCAGTTACAAGCACAAATTAATATGAAGATGACAAAACTCTATATTGAGGGGCGCCCTGAAAAAGCGAACGCCTTACTCTTGGAAAATCCTTTTGACTGGATGCCTTCCCAAGCAAGGCTGTATGCGGGTGAGATCAATAAAAATGTTAATAACGCGGTACTGGAAAAAGGTTTTTGGTACTTTGATAGCGATGTTAACGAGTTGATTTATAAAACTAGACGAAATACTTATCTAAAGGTAGGGGAGGGAGACGGCAGCGAGTTGAGATTTGTGCTTAAATTAAATCATGCAATGGCCGATAACCAAGCCAATGGTGCGAATTATAATGTGAGTGTCGTTCCGCTGTGGCCGTACACTTGGAATATAAAAGCTTCGTCACAGTAACCGAGGCTCACTAATAACGAATTTTTATCGTTCGAGAATGGAGTAGTAAAAATGAAACGACAAGCGGGTTTTACAATTATTGAACTGGTCGTGGTAATCGCTTTGTTAGGTATTTTGGCGGCTGTTGCGTTACCACGCTTCATTGATGTAACCGAAGATGCTCACAGAGCATCTGTGCAAGGCACGGCCGGCGCGTTAGCTTCGGCTGTGGCATTAGTGAAAGCGCAGGCTATTGTTGATAATGTGGACACAGGGAACACCGTCGAGATTGATGGCTTGAATATTATCGTCAATGCTACTCGTTATCCTGTTGGGACTAATGCTACTGCAATTACAGATGGTTCCGGCACAACGACTGCAAGTGCGGCAGGGTGTGTAGCCTTGTGGGGTGCTATTTTACAAGCGAACGCACCAACTGTTGCTACGGCCGCTGGTTCTGATTATCTAGCGACAGCTGCGACTACAAACTGTGTATTTGCCTATCAGCCGGATACGTCAACTTCTGGCACCCGTACGATTACTTACAATACAGCGACGGGCGAAGTTTCGACGACTAACCTGTAAAAGTAAGTTAGCTGTGTGTGGCGTAGGTTAGTATGTTTTTAAACTTGCGTTTGCAGCGCGGCTTTTCGCTTGTCGAGTTGGTCACAGTGCTTGCCCTCTTGGGTATTATAAGTGCTGTGGCCTTTGCTCGTTTAGGGGATGTGTCCTCTTTTCGGTCTTCTGTTTTTCAACAACAGGTGTTGTCTTCTCTTCGGCTAGCCCAACGCACAGCGGTTGCTCATCAAGGTAGTGGAGCACAGTTAGTTATTGGTCGCACATCCGATACGCAATGGATGTTGACATTGCAGTTTGCAGGTCGGACGGTGTCTTATCCGCTAGAGGGCCGTTACCGTTTTAGTTATGTGGGTAGTGGGGCTAGTGGTACGCTAACCACTGGCGATAGTCTGACGTTAGTTTATCAAGACACCGGTGATCTGGTGCAGCTACAAACGCCAACTGCCCTCCCGGTTAATGGGAGCGTTACGCTCACTATCGAGGATGCTCGCTATATATGCATCTCTCCAGCAGGATTTTCCTATGATGGCGTCTGCCTCTGAAAAGGGGTTCTCGCTAATCGAGAGCATCCTGACGATTGTCATTATCAGCATCTCGCTGGTGGTGCTCATCTCAGCATGGAGTGGAGCCGCCAAGCGTAGCGGCGATCCCTTTTGGCACGCTAAAGCGGCCTATCTTGGCCAATCCTATATTGAAGAGATTCTAACAAAGCGCTTTGATGAAAATACCCCCGTCGGTGGTTCACCTCCGTGTAGTTCAGTTAGCTGTTCGAGCACATTAGGGCCTGAGTCTGAAACCCGTAGCCAGTATGATGATGTGGATGATTACAACAACCTCAGTGAGTCCCCATCGGAGAGTGCATTAGGTATTGTGCGCCCTGAGTATCAGCGTTATCGCGTTGCTGTGCAGGTAACCTATGCCGGTGCCGATTTTAGCCGCCCAGTACGCACGCTCAAAAAAATAGTGGTAACCGTGACGCCCCCCGATGAGGCCCCCCAGCGCTTTGTTGCATATCGAGGTAACTACTGATGCATAAGGGTAGCAAGCAACGGGGCTTTACGATGGTAGAGCTGGTCATTGCGATTGTACTCATGGGGATTATCGCCGTTGGTGCTACGGGTTTTATTATTAGCTCAGTGAAGGGATATAGCGAAATGTCTCGCCGTGAGGGGATTGCTGGCACGAGTCGGGTTGCCATTGATCGGATATTACGAGAAGTGCGCAATGCCTTGCCAAACAGTGCAAGGACGGATGCTAGCGGTAACTGCCTAGAGTTTGTACCCATTCTGGCGGCAACACAGTATGTCAATATCCCTTTGAATGCGAATAATACCAATATTCAGATCATCCCGTTTGCAGAAGCGCCTGCACTTGGTCGAGCAGCGGTTTATCCCATTACGACGGCGGCGGTTTATCAAACTGGCTCGCCTGCGGTGATCTCGCCAGACGTTACCTCTGCGCCCTCTGATTTGTTAGGGCCTAGCGTTGAGACCATGACGCTCGCCAGCGGACATCGGTTTCCTGCCGAATCACCCTCTAAGAGGTTGTTTGTGGTGGATACGCCTGTGAGCTACTGTTTGGTAGGTGATCGTCTCTACCGGTATCGCAACTATGCACGCTCTGCTGTACAACCTAGCCCCAGCAGTTTGCCGACGGCGGAGCCTAATCGGGTTTTATTAGCTTATCCTGTCACTGCCACACAGCCTTTTACCGTAGTGGATGCAACGCTACAACGTAACGCACTGGTGTTGGCCGAGTTCAGTGTTGAGCAAGCCGGTGAGCGGCTGCTTATTCAGCAAGAGGTGCAGATACGCAATGCGCCCTGACTATGCTAACTATCCAAAATCTGAGCAGGGGTTGGGGTTGATCTCCGCGATCTTTGTCATTGTTGTGCTGGCCGTTTTGGTGGTGGGAATGAACAGTATGCTACGTACCAGTCAAACCTATAGGGCACAAGAGGTTTTGGCCGCTAGAGCGTTGCTTGCTGCTCAATCGGGTGCAGAGCTGCATTTATCAGAACTGTTACACCCTGAAAATCCACAGGTCTGTAATAGTGACGCTTCGCCGGTATTATTTACGGTCAGCGGATTAAAAGACTGCAGCTATCAGGCAACCTGTAACCTCATTACTCTGGCAGGGCAGGACTATTATACGATTAAGAGTACGGGGCGTTGCGGAAGTGGTGTGGATTCAGCCACACGCATTGTCAAAGTTCGGGTAGCGCCTTAGCTGCTACCCTTTAAATTGATCAGATACCGTATTCAGCACGGTATTGGGCAATCGCAGCAATCGCCTCATCATAGCCACCTACGTCGGCCAAATAGGTCACGATATCCTCAAGTGACACAATACTGATTACGTGCATGCCGTAATCACGCTCAACCTCCTGAATAGCGGATAGTTCCCCTTTACCGCGTTCCATACGATTAAGAGCTATCATCACAGCCGCAGGCGTTGCTTGAGCGGCGTTGATAATCTCCATCACTTCACGAATAGCTGTGCCCGCCGTGATAACGTCATCGATAATCATCACCCGGCCTTCGAGTGGCGCGCCTACCAGATTACCGCCTTCGCCATGGTCTTTCGCTTCTTTACGGTTAAATACATACGGCACATCGCGGTTGTAGTCATTCGAGAGTGCCACCGCAGCCGAAGCCGCAAGAGGAATGCCTTTATACGCAGGGCCAAAGAGGACATCAAAAGGAACACCAGCATCCTCAATAGCGGCAGCGTAGTAACGGCCTAACTTCGCTAAAGCTGTGCCAGTATTAAATAAGCCAGCGTTGAAAAAATAAGGGCTGATGCGACCGGATTTTAAGGTGAACTCGCCAAAGCGCAGAACGTTCTGTTCAATAGCAAACTCAATAAACTCTCGTTGGTAGTCGCGCATCACTGTATCCCATCTTGGTTAAAAGACGTATTCTAACACCTGCCATGCGTTGTAACGAGATTTTCCACGATGCTAAAATTTCCTTTTGCTGCGCTTCGCTATACAATTCCTCTTTAATTTTTAGTGCGCTTCACAGGAATAACCAACATGCGTGTTATCACCTTCAATGCCCAGGGTATTGAACAAGCAGCTGACCGAGGCTTCTTTGACTGGATGGTCCAGCAGGACGCAGATGTAATCTGTATTCAGGATCTACGTGCCAAAGAGTATCAGTTAGACGGTGATCGTTATCATCCCGAAGGATACTACCCTTACTTCTTTGATGCCTTTGAAGATGGTTACAGTGGCGTAGCTATCTATACACGGCATCTACCCAAGGCAATTATGACCGGTTTAGGCTTTGAACTATGTGACTACCAAGGGCGCTTTATTCAAGCTGACTTTGATAAGGTTAGCGTAGCATCTTTGTATATTCCCTCCGGGTTGAAAAGCCACGAAGCGCAGCAGAAAAAAGAAGAGTTCATGAACCACTTCATGAATCACCTGAAAAAAACGCTACGTAAGCGTCGCGACTTTATTTTCTGTGGCACCTTTAACACGGCTCATCGCACAGAAGACCTGAGTAACTGGTACGTTAACCAAACGGTTTCTGGCTTTCTGCCGAGCGAACGGGCATTTATGGAAGAGATGTTTAGCGAGTTAGGCTATGTCGATGCGTTTCGAGAGATAAACAAAGCGGAACGCCAGTTTACCTGGTGGCCTGATTACAATCGTGCACGTACCTTAAACGAAGGCGCGCGCTTGGATTATCAGGTAACAACGGCGAATATGCGTAAAATGATTAAGAATGTTTCTATCTATAAAGAGGGCATGTTTTCTGAGCACGGCCCGCTAATCGTCGATTACGATGGTGATTTCTAATAAAAAAGGGTGCTTTTAGAGCACCCTTTTTTTGCCTGCGATATCTATTAACTTTCTAAGGCTGCTTTCTGTAAAGCGATAATCTCTTTAATGCCTTTATCAGCCAGTGCCAGCATCTTATTTAGCTCATCCTGAGTATAAGGTGCGCCCTCTGCGGTGCCTTGTACTTCGATAAAGCCGCCTTTATCCGTCATGATGACATTCATATCAGTTTCAGCTGAAGAATCTTCGGCATAATCCAAATCTAATACAGGCTCGCCTTTGTAAATACCCACGGAAATAGCCGCGAGCATGTACTTAACCGGGTTGCCTTTCAGCGCACCGTGTTTGTCTTTCTTGAGAACATTAATAGCATCCATTAACGCCACACAGGCACCCGTAATAGAGGCTGTGCGGGTGCCGCCATCCGCCTGAATCACGTCGCAGTCGATGGTTATAGTGTTCTCGCCAAGTTTGTTCAAATCCAATGCCGCACGAAGAGAGCGGCCGATTAAACGTTGGATTTCAATGGTACGACCACCCTGTTTGCCGCGAGCCGCCTCGCGATCATTACGGGTGTTAGTGGAGCGTGGCAGCATGCCATACTCTGCAGTCACCCAGCCAGAGCCGGAACCGCGTAAAAAACGTGGTACACCGCGGTCGACTGTCGCCGTGCAAATCACCTTAGTATCACCAAACTCCACCAATACCGAACCCTCGGCATGCTTGGTAAAGTTGCGAGTGATGCGGATCTCACGAAGCTGATCGGGTTGGCGACCACTCGGGCGCATGCTGGCAAGACCAAGATTCTGAAGTTGATCGGAAATGGTAGGACTCATCTTTAATAAAACCTTATTAATATTGCCAAAACGCTGCATAGAGCATCCGGCGTTGGACTGCTAAACTATCGTAATAGGACAATTCTAATCGAGATAAGACAATATGACACGCAGTATGACGGCTTTTGCCCGACAGGAGAGCCAACACAGTTGGGGAACACTGACTTGGGAAGTACGATCGGTAAACCATCGCTTTCTAGAACCTCACCTGCGTTTGCCCGAACAGCTCAGGGAGATCGAAGGGATACTGCGTGAAACCCTGCGCAAGCGCCTAAGCCGAGGCAAAGTGGAATGCACTCTGCGCTTTGTACCCGAAGCCCAAGCGCAAACGTTACAAGTCAATGAAAGCTTTGCCCGACAATTAATTGCAGCAACTGAGCAAATGGAGCAACTGATGCCAGCCTCGCAAACGCTGAATCCACTCGATTTACTGCGTTGGCCGGGCGTGTTGCAAGATGTACGCATCGACATGGAGCAAGTTAAAAAAGAAGCCCTTAATCTGTTCAATAACGCTCTAGACGACCTTACCAAAGGCCGAGAGCGTGAAGGTAAAGAGCTCGCAGCACTTATTGAACAAAGACTCGATGCAATTTCCGCTGTGGTAATCGACGTACGTGCCAAGTTACCACTGATTTTAAAAAACCAACGCGACACCCTCTGCGCCCGCGTTGCTGACTTAGGCGTTGACCTTGACCCACAGCGACTAGAACAAGAAATAGTACTGCTTGCACAAAAAGCGGATGTGGATGAAGAGATGGACCGCCTCAATACGCATGTTCAGGAAGTACGTCGGGTATTAAAGCAAAAAGAACCCGTAGGCCGTCGCTTGGACTTTTTAATGCAAGAGTTAAACCGTGAAGCCAACACGTTATCGTCAAAATCGATTGTGACTGATACCACACAGAGTGCGGTAGAGCTCAAGGTGCTGATCGAACAGATGCGGGAGCAGATCCAAAATATCGAATAGTTTTTTCACCCGTCCAAGAATGTCTTAAAAGCCCTGTTATTTGCTTGTAAATACAGGGCTTTTTTATTTTCCCCGTCCAAATCGGTTTGCAGATGTCCGTTACCAACTACTTGTTTAGTGGTGGGCAGCCATTATTGCCCCCTCCATTATTTCAGCAACTATGGAGTAAACATGGGAAAACTCACAGCAAAACAGGTTATTGCATACAGCAAAGCCGAACCAAAAAAATACTCAGACGGTGAAGGGCTATACTTTTGCGTCCGCAAACAGGGCTCGCCTTACTGGATGATCCGCTACACCACAGCCAAAGGACGACGAGAAGCAACCTTGGGGCAATTTCCTTTAATGTCGTTGGCAGACGCTCGAATTGCCGCCGCATACTTTCGAAAGGAAGTACGTGACGGCATAGATCCTCTTCTAGAAAAACAGAAAATCGAGTTACCTGACATTGAAACCGTGGATCAACTGTTCCATGACTGGTATCGAACCGATCTTAGTCGACGACTTAAGCATCCCAAGATTCCGCATCGGGTTTACACCAAAGACATAAGCCCAGTCATTGGCATTAAGTGTATTGCTGAGGTGACTGCACGTGACGTGCGCGAAGTATTAGAGGGCATTCGAGAAAGTAACCGCCCTACCATTGCCAACGATACCTTGATGTACATGAAGCAGCTGTTTCGACATGCGATAAAGCTCGACTTAACGCTGAACAACCCCGCCGCAGCCTTTACCGTGGACGATGCCGGTGGCGTAGAGTCCAGTAAAGACAGGATGCTCAGCAAAGAGGAAATTCACTACGCCTTTAGCATGTTTCATACCCATATCAATAGCTTTGGCCGCGACAACTACCTCGCTTGCTGTCTGTTTTTGGTGTTGGGCGTGCGCAAAAGCGAATTGTGCGAAGCCATGTGGCGTGAAATGGATTTAACCACAGGCGTGTGGGATCTGCCCAAAGAACGCAGCAAAACCGGCGTACCAATCAGTATTCCCTTACCACGCCAAGCCATTGCTTGGTTTAACGAGTTGCAAATCCGCGCTTGTGGCTCGCCTTATGTTTTCCCGGCCAGACGAGCAAGCCATCGTCCGCATATGGGGCCTGATACGCTAAATCGCGCCATTTCTAAACTCTTTGGTCGCGAGCCTGGGCGCAAAAAACAGCCTCCCAATAAAATGGGCAAACTTGAACACTTCACCGTACACGATTTACGCCGCACCTTTCGCAGCCTTGCCGCCTCTTTGGGTATTGCAGGCAACGTGGCCGAACGCTGTCTTAACCATAAGCTAAAAGGCGTTGAGGGCATCTACGACCGCCACGATTACTTTGAAGAGCGCCGAATTGCCCATCAAACCGTGGCTGATGTGCTTGAACCACTGGTGAACTTTGAACCCGCTTCACACCACCACACAGGAGGGCGTTAACATGCAACTTATGATACGACTCGCCCCCATTACCTTTCCAATCACCATGCTGGCAGGGCTTGGTTGGTGTATTGGCATTGCCTTACTCGAACAACCTCATGGTATAGGCTACGCACTTACTCGGCATTGCCTGATGGTATTCGTGGTACTCGCTCCTTGGTTGATGCTAAAGCTCATGTTCTACGTGATTGTCAGTTTAGGACGCAAACTGGGGCTCATCCCGCCTGCACGTCCAACGCACAGCTTGGGGTATGAAGAATCACTCTATTGGTTCAGAGTATTGGCCTTTTTCGATGGCAAACGCAGCCGCATGCCGAAAAGGCCCATCAGGCGAAACTAACAAGCCCCCATTTGCTCACTTACCGTGGGCAGTTGGGACAATGGGGCAACACTTGATACCGCAAGCTTTAGAGGGTGAATAAGAGGATATTAAACTGCCCCAAGGAATGGGGCAATCGGGGCTTGGATTAACAAAACAAGCCACCAAACATAATCTTTAAACCAATATGACCGACGCCTCTGTATCTTTGTACGCGTCGGTTCTCATTTTAGCGTAGCGGTATACTTCGTAAGTGTTTTTCGATTGCTTCAATCATCGACTTGGTAAGTGGTAAATGCGCTTTTTCTTTCGCCCAGGTTTCATGAAAGCCTGCCACGGTTTGCTTGGCAGTATCTAACACCAATTTTTCTGGCAACATGGCTTTAGCCGCCAAGTGTGACAGCTCATCCAGCGTGAAATCACTGAATTTCTTGCTACGACTCACCTTCAGCGACGCACTATCATCGGGGATATAAGGAATGGTCGAGACAAAGTCATAGGCAGGCGCAATCGATGCTGTGCGCTTGTCTTTGTAAATCACAGACCAATTCTTCAGATGCATATCCGCATTGCCAATTAGGGTATTGAACACCAATCGACGCGTAAATTCTGCAATGTCTTCGTCTTGACCTTCGATGCCGATAACCTGAGCAATATTGCGCATACTGGCTTTTTTGTATTTATCTTGAGGATAGACGCCAAACACTTGCGCAAAATCTTCAATATGTACGGTTTGATCTCCTGCACGATCAAAGCGCTTGATCACAAACGCACTGTCACCAAATTTACCAATACCATCTGGGATATTAGCAATCTGGTTAATCGGGAGTAGCTGCGTCTCCGGCACATCAATTCCCAACATTCGAGCCAACTCCATCATCGAATATTCATTTTCTGGCACAGCGTCAAAGCGAGACGATGGCAATTTCACAATCCAAGAGCCTCCTTGACCGGTTGCTGGAATAGTCAAACCACCGTTTGCCTGTTGTACGGCTGAAAACTTTAACTGTACACCCGCTAATGAAAAACGCATTGGAACATCTATTTTCGTTTCATCGTCAATGTCTTGATGCACATTAGGCGGCAGCGCTTCGCCATCAGCAGGTTCAACCGTGATCGCACCTGCTAAATCTTGTCCTAATACCCACAATAGAAAAAATTCTCGTGCGGGGTTCACTCCGGCACGCTCTGCCAGGTAATGACGCATGGTTTCTTCTGGCAAAAGGTTAGAGAAAAACGGAGTTAACTTGGTTTGGGTCGGTTTGAAGTGAGTCAGCAAGCCACCTAGCGAATCTTTAAAGCCCAGCCCTAACACGGGCCGTGATTCATGATTAATGTACGAATCCATAAAGGCAAAAAGCGTTCTGTCATTGCCCACGTTGGTGATCGTTGCGATAGGTTCCCCGTAGAGCAACACGTTGAGCGTAGAAACATGATTAGTCATCGTCGTCTTCCTCTAACTGATATACCGGTGACATCTGCTCAGCTTCATCGCTGATACCGTTAATACCTTGGCTGCTTCGAATGATCGACTTGATAGCAGGAACTGACTTTTTAGGCGCAACCAATAGCTCTAGGTCGAGTACACGGGCAAGTGCAATCAAACTGGATATTCTTAAATCAACGCCGCCAGACTCGATTTTCGAAATATGGCTTTGAGGTACCCCCGAACGCGCGCTTAGCTCTCTCTGGCTAAAACCTTTACGTACCCGAGCTTCTCGAAGACTTTCTAGTATCTGCTCTGTTACATAGCTCATTACGATAGGCCTTAATGCATCATTTGATAAAAATTATATATAAAAACATATCACCGTAATCCCAAAAACACAAGAATGATCAGCTATTACATATCAAAAATCACTTTTTGATATGTAATTATACATTAACCGTAACGCACGAGCTCACTTACTGTGAGCAGATGGGACAATGGGGCAACACTTGATACCGCAAGCTTTAGAGGGTGAATAAGAGGGATGTGAACCGCCCCAAGGAATGGGGCAATTGGGGATGCGGTAAAAACTCCTAACCGCATCAAAAATACCAAACTTGCAAAAGTCCCAATATGGGACTACCATCTGTTTATGAGAATTATCGCACTATCAACCTTAAAAACATTTTGGGAAGACAGCCCAGAATACATTGACGCGAAAGAGCCAACTTTAGCGTGGTATAGGCATGCATTAAACGCTGATTGGGGATCACCGGCGGATGTGAAACAGGACTTTAGAAATGCCAGCATCCTCAAAGATGGGCGTGTCGTGTTTAACATTGCCGGTAATAAATACCGGTTAGTTGTTTGGATCAATTATGCCTACAAGGTGGTTTACATACGGTTTATCGGCAGCCATGCACAATACGATCAAATTGATGTGCAAACGATTTAAAGCCAAAAGGTAGTAACAAGAGGTAAATATAATGGACATCAGACCTATTAAAACAGATGCCGACTACCGCGCGGCATTAAACGACATCGAAAACCTAATGATGGCGGAGCCTGATACCGTCGAAGGCGAAAAGCTGGACATTTTGGTTACGTTAGTTGAAGCCTACGAAGCAAAGCATTTCCCAATGGATTTGCCAGACCCTGTTGAGGCAATAAAGTTTGAGATGGAGCGCAAAGGCTTAACGGTTAAAGATCTTGAACCCATGATAGGTAAAAGCAATCGTGTTTATGAAATACTAAACCATAAGCGATCACTCACGCTAAAAATGATTTGGAAACTTCATGAAGGGCTAGGTATTCCAGCAGAGTCGCTCATCAAACCGCCGCAAGTTCGCGCTTCATAGCGCTGCGAATCAAAAATAGTTTGTTATGAATGACGCTCGTTACCCAAACATTTCAGCTATTGATAACAGGCTAGCTGAGCTTGAAAACGAAAAGCAGCAGCTTCTCGCATTAAGAGAGGCTTTGCGTAGCGCTCAAAACGAGCGTTCAGTACAGACATTCACGCCAGAACTATACCGCCAGCTGAGCTAATAAAAACAGATGAGCGCCCCAAAATAAGCGATGCCTACCGCTGCTCGTCGATAACCAACAGCGCACTTCAAAAATTGTCTCAGAAGCCTCTCAGTGTGTTCAAAATGGCGGGCACCCGTTAGTCCTTACAGAGCGTAGAGAGCACGCAGAGTACATACACTCAAAACTTACCAAGATGGGTATAAGCACTGTCGTACTCAAAGGCGCCATGAAAGCTGCGGAACGCAAGAACGCTGACAATCATCTGCAATCGGCTCAAGTCGTCGCAACAGGAAAATATGTAGGCGAAGGATTTGACCTGCCAAGACTGGATACGTTGTTTTTGGCCATGCCCATCGCATGGAAAGGTACATTGGCTCAATATGCCGGTCGTATTCATCGTGAATCGGAAGGAAAAACACAAGTCACCATTCACGACTATGTAGACTGCGCCCTCCCTATGCTGCAACGCATGTTTAAAAAACGCGAGAAAAGCTACAAGGCTATGGGGTACGCCCTTGAGTACATTGATGACAACAGTAACAAGCAACCTTCACTGAAGTTAGAAAACGTCCCTTCATCAAATACCAAGCCAAAATAAACAGCAGCACTTCATTAAACACTTTCCCATGCCTTTACCCCCTTACGCCAAAACCACTATCCGTTTGGCTTTTGGATCGAAACGCCAAACAGGGAAATTAGCCCATTTACTGTTTGGCGTCTCGATTGAAATCCAACGCTGCTAAGCCTTGCCAGTACTGGAACAAAGCAAGGTTTGGCTTTTTGTACCCTAAACCAACCTCGGCATCAAAGTACAAACCGTTTGATTTTTTAAACCCAGAATGCAAACGATCGTTTGGCGTCTCGATTTTTTTGCACTAGTTGAATGCCGCCAAACAGAGCCGCATTGGACGATATATTTCAATCAGTTAGCCGCGCACAGGTCAACATAAAAAACCGATTTGACTGGTGAGTTTGATGGCCATTTCTTTCATCTAATTCACCACTGAGTCTGCACCCGACCACTGAAAATAGACGGCATGACGAACCAACAAGGTGATAAGTGACGTGTTATGGGCAAGTGCTAACGATTGGGATAGAGAATGGATACAGCAGGTGGTCGCTTTACTGGTTGGGCATGGCGCATTTACCCTCTACCCAGCATTAAGCCAGTGCGATAATGCAGCCGAACGCCTAACCCGCTGGCTGACCTATCAGTTACCGCGCGTTAAACAAGCGCACCTAGGCTGCCCGATTCACCAATGGCTAAATAGCATTGGCGCACAAGTGATCGTAGAAAAGTGGCAAAGCCCCGAGCAATGGCCAAACCTGTATTGGCTGCCTTTACCTGAGGTTGATGGCCACGCGCAAGGCGGGTTGGTTTTGTTACCGGCACATTTATTACCGACAAATAGGGATGACACGATTCAAACCAGAATATTGCAAGCAAACACACCTGCCAACGCCTGTATCTTTTGGTGCATTTCGCCTTTTTCTAAAACAGGAAAGCGCGCTACCTTGCACCCCAAACAGCAAAACCGCGCCTTTTGCCTGCCCAGTTCGCCGGAGCAAATAGGAAAATCATGCACAGGGTTATTACTGAGAGGTTTGAAAAAAGAAAGCCAAAAACGAAACGGCAAAGTGATCAGCCACCAGATTAACCTAGCGCTGCTGCACCACCTTTGTGGGCCGGAGAATGATGTGTGGATGGAAGCTAATTTTGGTGCCGTAACTGATTACGGTAGCAAAAATTAGAAGCCTTAAAAACGAGTAACCCCTCGCGGGGCGCTGATCTAACGGGTAGCGGGAGGGGTGTTGTTGATGCGATTTTAATATTAACAATGCTAAATGGCCATATACTCGTACCATCTCGTGATGATCCACGAAATGGTTAGTAATCTTTAGCTGCTTCGATCGCTTCAAATATAGTCAATTTAACGGACTCTGGATAATCGTCGTCATAAAGTACTGAGCTGATGATCTGACGTAATAGATCCTTGTCGATCACGTTATCTGCAACCCAAACGACGATGTTTTCCATTTCTTTGGCAAAGCGTTTTACCACATAGTCAAAACCGTTTAGTTCAAGGAAATAAGCGCCTAACACCAACGATGATCGTTTATTGCCATCATTAAAAGCATGATTTTTATTAATGGAGAATACCAAGTGAGTCAGCTTGTCCTCCAATTCTGGGTAATAGCAGTCATTTTGTATGTGTTCTAAGGGGCTGGCTAACTGACCAACGTCTTTGGTGCCTGCTAGCCCGCCAGAATGCTCTATGATCCAATCGTGAACGCTAATCGCATGCGCTACATCGAAATAGAAGAACCGTAAGCCTGTGTCTGTAGAATCGCTCATAGCCACATTCCTTTGCTTATCGATCTTTCAAGCGTTTGAGTACAGCCAATGTTTCTGGATCACTCAATTGCTCTTCCAAAGAACGGCTCTTCTCACCTAAGAAGCGATCAAAATCAGCTTCGGGTACCGATTGAATATAAGCTTCCAGCTTTTCATGCAAGGCATCACGGAAGCACAAATCGCGGCTGGCCATTTTAGTTCTGGCATCCAAAATCAGCGGTTTGAACAGAGGGTGACTTTCAAAACTCGCAAACAACCCCTCCGCCTCTTTCTGCGAAAGCTTGCGGCCTAACTTATTGCTAGCTTGCTCTAGTTCATGAGCAATACCTGATTCGTAGCTGGCAATCAGATTAAGCACTTCTGAATATAGGGTCTCGCGGATATTGGTTTTCGTTGCTAGGTTTAAAACCTTTTTATATTCAGTCGCGTTTTCATGAAAAATGCTCTGATATATGAGGTTAGTAAAGCGTCCATACGTCCATTTATTGACCTCTACATACTTATCCAATGCATCAGTGAACTGACGACGGTAGTTTTCTTCTTGCAGAGCAGAGACAAGGTAATTTTCATCACGCTGATTAATAAACTTAGTATGACCACCCACACGCTCAGCCATTACATCCAGTACAATGTCGAGCAGACGTGAACGCAAAAGGCGTGCGGGCTCACTTTCTGTTAGTAACATCCCTATGTTGAGCACTGCACGAAAACTGAACAAACCCAGCGCGGTGGTTTTGGTACCGTCATTGATGTCGGTACCAGAAGTTAGTCCTTTGAATTCCTTTAGTTTTTTACCTTTTAGCACCTGATAGCCGTTGCATTTTAACTCATCGGCATGGCTGGATAAGTAGCGCTCAATAGTACGATCAGTAACCTCATAGAGTGACACCACCTGCGCTTTGGTAAATACCGTTTCACCTTCAAAGGTCACACCACCCAAACCTAAGTGCTGCTCGGCCTGTTGCAGCGCGTAGCGGTTGTTAAGGATATTTTGGCGGTCATGTGATGATGCGGTTAGGTCTTTAGCCATTTGCAGCGCCTCTGGTCAACTGCCGAAAGGAAATACTGGCTGTTCTTGAAGAGTTAGCCACCACACTTTCAACTTTGTAATTACCGATCTGTGCCGTATCAGCATTTGGCTGGTATGTGGTTCTTTTGCGTACGTTTCTGGCATTGGTGGTCACGATAGCTTTGTCAATTTCAATACCGTTGGCATCTATTCCGTAATGGACTTCTGCCATGCTCAGTAGGTATTTTAAGAACAACTCTGAATTGTCCAGTTGCTTCTGGTTATCCTTAGGCTTGAGCCTATCGGATTTAAGATCGAATACTAAAGCTCGTTTTTGACCGGTGTCTTGCCAAAGAATAATCAGGTCACAGCCTTGATTCACGCCTACACCGTTAGTCGATTTTACATAGAGTGAAAGCTGTTTATATTTCTGCTTATCTCTTTTGGGCTGATAATCCAAAGTGAAGGCAAGTGCGTTTTCGGGTAGATGCTCGATATACAACTCGGCTACCTTACTGTCAGCTCCCTCTTCTTTCAGTTTTAACTGTTTCTTTGCGGTATCGTAATTGATAACCACATCAGGATTGATGATTTCCCTCATCGCTACCAGCATGCATCACTCCTTGATACCGTAGTAAATTTTATCGGCCAGCTCGTTGGCATCGGCGATAAGATTGTCAAACACTTCCATATTGATGCCGTATTTATCGACTTCTACGGCATGTATCTGGTGATCATCTTTCAAGCTATAGGCTTTGATTTGTTCAGGTTTCAGCAGATCTAAATCGGTCATTTTCGCTGACTTCATAATCTGCTCTTTGTTTTCGACATCAAGGTTAAGCATCACGCGGTTGTTGAGCTCGCGGATCAGATAATCGCTATGCGTTGTCACCAGCACTTTCACGCCAGAATTGACTAGACGTGCTAATAGCCCTGCCATTTTGCGCTGGTTATCTGGATGCAGGTTCAGCTCTGGCTCGTCGATGATTAACATACCGTTTTTTTCGGCCAGCGAGTTGATGTAAAGGTCAATTAAAAACAGCGACTTAATCGAAGAGGATGCCACATAAACAGGCACCGCAACTTTGTCACGACCTCGCTCTTTTTTTGGCATGTACATCACTTGTTTATCGACTGCCTTGTAAGAGCCGCCCATTAAGTCTTGTAGCGCATCCCGAATCGGTTTGCAGTCGCTTTCTTCACGGATAAAACTTTTGCGCTTACACAGATTTTCGTACTCGCGTACCACGTTAATGTTGTCGTGGATTGGCTGGGCATAACGCGAACGCATACTGTTGAGTAGCTCAAGCGGATTAACCTTATCGCCGCTGGTAATATGTTCAATAATGGCGTTTTTGCTGATATCCAGCTCTTTGTAGAACAAGGCAATGCCAGTGCGTTCTGATGTGACCACAAAAGGACGCGGCAATAAATCGGCAAACAAACAATCGGCAATATGGTCGCTAATCACATCATCCAAAATCTGGTTAGGAACACGGCCCCCGCTTTTGGTTTGGAAAGTGACCGATAGCACAGTTTCATTTTCGGCCTTGTAAAAGCTTAACTGTTCTGACTGCCCAAAACTCACTGCTTGCTTAAACTCATTGGTAAAATCAAATTTTAATTGGTCATGACTAAATTCGGCTTTAGCATTTCTAAAGTAATCTTCTGACACATTGAAATATCCCGGCAAACTTTCTGAAAACTCAGATGAAGCCTTTTTGAGATAATCGGATAACTTCTTTTGATAATCTTGCAATTCAATCAGCAAAGTGCCTTCGTCGCGCAGTTGTGCTAATCGTTCGCGAGATAGCGACAAATCAATCCACTGCTTAAAATGGCGCAACAAGCCATAGATGGCATAACTAATATAGGTTTTACCCATATTATTGGGGCCGCAAATCACAGTTAAATCACCCAGCTCAACGGTGCCCTTATCTACACCGCCTAAGTGTGTAAAATTAAATTTCATGTTACCTCCTGATTAAGCGGTGATGTGTAACGTTTAACATTTAGCTCGCCTCCCCAACGGTGACTTGGCCGTTCATTAGCATGGGGAGAAGCCAGTCGCGTAGTGAGGATAATTTCTTGTTCTCTTTAGTTGTGGACTCAATTTTTTCAAAGATAGGCTCCACAATCGCGGCGTACTTTTCCATCAAAGTTGTATCACTTGGTAAAGCTAGATTCGTATACTCGATATCGTTAGATACAATGGAGTTAAATACCGAGCCACTGGCTTTTACTTCGAGATGATGAATAAGCTCCTTCGTCAAGAAGAACAGGAAAGTATAACTAATACCTTCTTTTGCTCTGAGTGCGTAGCATGATTGGTTCATGGCCATAGGTACAGTATTGAGAGCTAAGCGGCCAACAGATCCCCTTGCTGTAATAAACACTGAATGTGGCTCGAATAATCGAGTGCTGCTTTTCTGTAATCCCTCTTCAGTAATGTAATCTTCGGTTTCGACTGAGAAGATATTTTTGTCAGAATCTGTTGGAGTAAAGAAAGGGATAGTCCCATTCCAGTATTCCTTTTTAGTTTTTGTTGGCGTGCCACCACCAAGTATATGGGCAACTTTTAACACATTACTTGCTTCCCACCCCTCCGGTATTTCGCGCTTTAGGGTTGGGTTGTAGACCATTTTGCCGCCGGAGGTTTTGTAGGGTTTGCCTTGGCCTTGTGGTGAGTCGTCGGGGAAATCGAACTGCACAAACCAATAGTCATACAGGGTTTTGGCCATAGCTTCCAGCTCGGCGTTGATGCGGTTGTTGAGTTCGATTTTTTTGTCGATTGAAGCAAGTAAATCTCCAATTCTCTTTTGCTCATCAAATTCTGGGTGTCTAATTAGGATATTGGGAAATGTTTTCGCAGATATACCACCTACAGTTGAACCTGAATTATTTCTTTGGATTTCTTTCTGACCAATAGAAGACTGTAAATAGTACTTGAGAAAATAATTATGTATTTTCTCGTTCACTCTCAATGCATAGAGCCTTTGGCTTAAAACTATTTTTTCGTCAGACTCCCATACCATGACTTGGCCAGATGGTGCCTCTGAAGTTAAAAGTAAGTCTCCCCTTTTAACTTCCTCTTTCATCCATTTCTTGTACAAACCTTCATCAACACATCTAATATCACCTTGGTTTACAAGACCATCAAATTTAACATTGTTTGCGGATAAGGCTCTATACCCCTCATAAACCCAATCACCACCAAGTTTTTTTGGAGTTTTACCTCGATAGTCAATTACTTTAGAGGTAGCATCAGAAAGCGACGTAATTATTAGATTACTTTCCATACTTTAATCCCGCCAACTGCTTTTTAATCTCGATTTCTAATTCCCGCGACTGGCTAAACAAACTGTCTAGATTACTGGTAAAGCCCTGCATCTTTTCAGCAAACTGTTCTGGGGTAATATCCACGTATTCGATTTTGACATCGAAATACTGGCCTGCACTTAACGAGTAGTTTTTAGCTTCGATGTCGCTGTAACTGACCGCAACAGAGAAGTCTTCTACCGCTTCTTTGGCGTTAAACACATCAATAATTTGTTGTTCTTCTTCCGGCTTAAGTACGGTTTTTTGGTTTTTACCGTCTTTGACTTTTTCACCCAAGTTTGAGGCATCCACCAATACCACATCACCATCGTTGCTGGCGTCAATAAACAGAATAGAGACGTTAGTGCCTGTGGTGGCGAAGATATTGGATGGCATGGAAACCACGCCCGCCAGCATTTTGTTTTTCACCAAATGCTCACGGATTTTTTTGTCGATACCTGATTGTGCGGTAATAAAACCGGTTGGCACGACCACAGCCGCTTTGCCGTTAGGTTTAAGTGAGGCAATGATGTGCTGCAAAAACAGCGAGTAAATGGCCATTTTGTCTTTGGCTTTCGCCGGAGCTTTAGGAATACCAGCAAAGAAGCGTTCTTTGTTTTCTTTGCTATCGAGCTCATCCCTAAAGTCGCTAAAATCGAGCTTAAATGGCGGGTTAGAAACAATATAGTCAAAGCGTTTTAGCTCTTTGCCGTCTTTATGGTAGGGATGCAGTACCGTATTACCCTGAATCACATTCGGGATAGAGTGCACCAAGTTATTTAAGATCAGGTTTAACCGCAGCAGGTTGGATGATTTTTGCGAAATATCCTGCGTGTAAATGCTACAGCGATTTTCACCAATGGCGTGCGCCACGTTCATAAGCAACGTACCCGAACCCGCCGATGGGTCGTAACAACTCACATTGCGTACTGTGCCGCGCTGATCTTGTGGCACTAAAATTTCCGCCATAATGCGTGCTACCGCATGAGGGGTAAAATACTCGGCGTATTTGCCGCCGGAATTGCTGTTGTAGTCTTTGATCAGATATTCAAAGATGGTGGCGTAGAAATCGAATTTTTGGGTGAAAATTCGCTCAAAGCTGAATTCCACCAGTTTATTGATAATGGCGCGGCAGAAGGCATCGCGCTTGGAATCGTCAGCAATGTATTGGCTGATACGGTCGAACAGCACCACTTTTGCGCCACCATCGGTTTTTACCGCGAACACATCGTTATTGCTAATAGCAATGTCTATTAATGTATCGTCAAACAGTTTGGCAAAGTCCGGCGCGTTTTGTTGGCTAAACAGGTAGCTAATAAAGTGCTGTGGCTTTAGTCGTGCGGTATCGCCACCCATTTGCAGTTGCAGCATGTCGAGGTCGTCTTCACTCATGGCTGCGAGGGCTTCTTCCCACTTTTCCGCCTTGGCGATGGTGTCGTCGAGCTTTTTCGCTTCAAAGGCGAACTTGTCGTTTAAAAACTTGTACAAAAAGGTTTGGGTAATGATTTTAAACTCGTTACCGTCGTTCCCTAAACCATAGTTGGCACAGATGCTCTTTAAGCTATCAATCAGGGTTTTGGTTTTTTGCTGAAACTCTAATTCAACCATTTTCTATTTGCTTCCTAATCAGTTTTACCCGCATTACCACGCTTGGCTGCCGGTATTAAATTCTTTTAAATACTCCGCGACGACAAGGTGATTAATATACCGTGAGGCGTCGGCGTTGAGTTTGATGTTTTGTTCTTTCATAAAGCGGCCAATCACCAGCGGCATCATTTGCCGTTCGAAGTAACTTTCGTTATCGAGCACTTGGCTGTTGTTGAGCACTTGCTCGTCGGCATCTTGCTTTACGCCTGCCAATGCTTCGAAAATTTTGCGTTCTGATTCGCTAATATCGCTTTGGCTTTGCTGGCGCTCTTGCAAGCGTTTGTGAATACGGGTGTATTTGGCATCACCAAGATACTTTTGCCGAAGTTGGTTGTTTTGGCGGTTCAGCTCTTTAACGCGGTCGTGAATTTTATTCAGCGCGTCGATGTTGGCAACCATTTCATCTTGAGTCACTTCGCTTAAGTTTTTCTTCTTAAACAGGCGCTCTAGCTCTTCTTTTAAGCTAATAAACTGCGGGTCTTGCTGGTCAAAATTGCTGGCCAGTGCTTCGCGGGTTTGGCGCAGGGTGTTTTTCAGTTTGTCGGCCAGTACCAACTCTTCTTCGCCGATTTTTACAAACTTGAAGATCACATCTTCTAAGGCGCGGTTAAGCAGGTTGCTGGTATCTTCGCCGCTTTCTAAGTCGTTTTTGAGATTGAGTAAGTCCAAGTGATTACTGGTTTCACGATACAACACATTGAGTTTGGCAAAATCCAGTTCATCGAGACAGTCATACTCGCCTTGCAAGCGGATCAAGTTATATAAGCTGCGAGCATCGGCTAAGGCTTTTTTGAGTGCCAGTACGGTGTCGCGGTCTTGTATTTGGCTGATCTGGTTGCAGAACTCTTCCATGTTGTCGGTATCAAAACGGAACAGTACGTCTTTGATATGCTCAATTTCTTGTTTGATCTCTTCCTGAGATTTAAACAGGTGTGAGTAGTGCTCCATCTCATCGCCCAGTTCTGACTGTAATTCGTCGAAATAGGCTTTGTTAGTGGCATCAAACTCTTTACGAATATCGGCAAAATCCACCACATAACCGTAACGGAAATCTTTGTAAGTGCGGTTCACTCGGGTGAGCGCTTGCAGCAAGTTATGCTTGCGGATCACCCGACCAAGGTAAAGCTTTTTCAGGCGTTTAGCGTCAAAGCCGGTGAGCAGCATGTTATACACAAACAAAAAGTCGATTTTGCCTGCCTTAAAGTCTTCAACCCAGTTTTTACGTTCTTCTTTGGTGCCAATGTCGTGAAGGATCAGAGCAGCGTTTTTTACCTTTTGGGCTTGTTTGGCAGACTCTGCATAACTGGTTGGCGCAGGCTCAGCGACTTCGAGTAGCTGGCTATTTGAATTGGATGTTTGCGGCAGAATAGGTGCATCGGCATAAACGCCATTGAAAATTTCAAACATCTGCTTGGCTTGGTCTGAGCTGTCGCAAATGACCATGCCACCAATGGTCGCATCGTTTAACGCACCACGGCTTTTTTCAAAGTCGTTTACGATGTAAGACAGCATTGGCTCAACAAAGCTTGGGTGAGCGTAAATCAGCTTACGATCCACATCACCCATTTTCACTTCGGCTTCTTCAAGGGCTTTTTGCAGTTCAATTTTGTATTGGGTGCTGATCTCTTCACGGATTAGCCGCAAGGTGTAACCGTCGGCAATGGACGCGTTGTAGTAGTACTTGTGAATGTAATCGCCAAACAAGACGCGTGAGTTGTAGTCATCTCCCAATAGCGGCGTACCCGTTAAGCCAATTTTAATGGCGTTGCTGTCTGACTGGCTTAAGTTGGCTAAGAAACTCCCTTTGGGGTTATAGCTGCGGTGAACTTCATCTAAAAAGTACACACGCTGGATCGCGACGTTATAGTCTTTGGTGCTGACCACATCTGGGTCATCTTTAAACTTTTGAATATTCACCACGGTGATTTCTGGTTTGCCAGAATGGTTATGGATCACCTGTGTGGCTTTAATGTCACGGGTAAAAGCATCCCTTGAGTTGATAGTGTGTACGGTTAAACCACGGGCGGTAAATTCGCGCTGCGCTTGTTGCAGTAAGTCTAGGCGGTCAACAATAAAGTAAAACTTAGGGATGACTTGCTGCTTTTGGAAGTAGTCGGTTAAAAAGCGCACGTTATAAAACGTTAGGGCAGTTTTACCACTGCCTTGGGTGTGCCAAATGATGCCTTTTTTTATCCCTTCGCTGAGCTTATTCTCAATGGCTTTGGTGGCAAACATTTGCGGGTAACGCATGATGTGCTTTTGTAGCCCGTCAGATTCCGATACATACGCCAAGGCGTAACGCAAAATAAAGGCTAAGCGCTCTCGACTGAGTAAAGAGGTGCAAATGCGGTTGGTTGGGCGCTCGGACTGCTTGTTGGTCTGGAACTCTGGGTTACTGCGGATCACTTCCAGATTATTGTCTTTTAAGACTTTAAGCTCGTCATCATCCGATACGGGCTTCAGCAAGGCGGTTAAGTTTAAGACTTCTTCTTCGCGGAAATAGTTGAACACCGGCTTATGGTAAGAACTACTGGCATAGAAAGCGCCTTGTACGGGTTCTGGATCGCCGTCGTCGTACTCCATGTTATTGGAGAAAATCATAAACTGAGTGATGTTGGCAAAACGCTTGAACTTAGGGTTTTGAAAGCGTTTGTTGATGCGGTCGCGCTCGGCCAAAATACCTTCGCGGTTATTGGGCTTCTTCACTTCGATAAACACCAACGGCATACCATTGATAAGCAGTGTGATATCGGGGCGGAATTCTTCATCGCCGTTTTGACACGTTAGCTCGGTAACAACATGGAAGGTATTGTTATTGAAGTTTTCAAAATCGATCAGCTTGGTATTTGAACGCTCAGACAGGCGCTCAAAAAAGGCTTTGCCCAAGTCTTCGTTATCAAGCAGTAGTTTGACATCTTCTAGCAAACGACCGGCTTCAGCATCTTCAATACCAGGGTTAATTTTGCCGATAGCGGCTTTGAATACGTCAGGGAAGATATTAGTGTCGAGATCCCAGCTTTGCCCTTTAAGTGACAGGTACTTATAACCTAGACGCATTAAATGAAGAATTGCAGGGATTTTTACTCGGCTATCTTCATTGAATTTTTTGGTATTGAAGGCCATAACATTCCTTGTAATCGTTTTAATTTGGAACCTGCTCAAGCAAATCGCTTAGAGGGCAGTTAAATAACTCGCACAGTTTATCTAATGCCTCTAAGTCCACCTTGAGCGCGGTTTCTTTGTACAGTAGCGTGACGGTGGTACGGCTTAGGCCGGTTTCTCGCATCACGTCGCTAATGCGCATTTTTCTCTCACCCATTAATCGGGCTAGGTGGCAGCGGATCATGCTCTCTCCACGGTGTTTTCTTAACCATAAACTTGGGGATTTTTCACTGTTGCTTACCCTACCACGATTATGATTATTCTCAACTTATTTGAGTTAAAACCAAATAATTGAGCGCATTTGTTATTCGTTCCGTGCTGGTTGTTGGTACGCTGGCGGTTCACGGGAATGCCTCTAGCGGTATTGTCTGTGTTGGACTTCAAGCATCGCTAGCTATTTATGTTGACTGGCGGTGCACTGCAAGGCGACAAGCCTACACAGAATTCATCGCCTTTTTAGTCATCTAAAATACAGCCTTTCACGCAGTACATTCGCGGGCGGGTGTTGTCGGGCAGGCTTACTTTGCGCTGTGGCCGATTACCATCGGGGACTAGGTAACCTGCGGCCATCAGTGCTTTGGCGGCGCGATCTGGGCTTAGGCCTTCGGTGGCTTCACGCCAGCCAGTTGGGTAAAACAAGTAGAGGGTTTGTGGGCCTGTAGAGTCAAGCCAACCGGCGCGTTGGCGTACTTGGCTGCTGTAACCGGTTTGTTTGGGGGTAAAGCGGCTTTCGCCATGTTGCTCAATAAAGCTGCGCACTTGGCGAATGGCTTGTTGATCTTCATTGGCGGCTACACCACCGCGAGCAAGTATCCATTGGTTAAGCAGGCTTAAACAAGCGGCTTCGACACTTTGGGCTGGCCAANNGCCAATCGAGTACTTTGGCTTGAATGGCTAACAACCCAGCACTAGCCAGTAAGGCAAACTTTTCGGCGACCCGGCGCACTTGGCCGTCTGACTCGGGAGGCAAGCTGGTTAAAAAACGTTGGCGTAAATTTTGGAAAACGGGTCGCACCTGCGCGCTGTGCTGCGTTAAATACCGTAACCAGTCCAAGGCCAAGCAGCCGTAATGTTGGCGACTTTGCTGTTTTAGATGATCGGCTAAATCGGCGGCGTTCATACCATGGCTATGGTTAAACACGCCCATTTGCGCTCCGGCATCAGCACTGAGATCAATCACGCGCACTTGCTGGCCGGCTTTCACGCGCTTGCCGATACTGGCAAGATGGCTTTCGAGCGTGACTTCGCCAGTGGATAAAAACACCAAGCGCCAACGAGCGGGTAAGCGCATTTCACCGTATTTGCCTGCACGGGTTTTACCTTGGCCATTGGCAAGCACAAAATCGTCTGGAACGATTTTGAACATCCGCAAGATGGCCCGAAGGGGGAGCCACAGGGATGTGGCGAATATCTAAGCGACATGCCTGCCTCTTTTGGGTCATTTCATCGAGCGCCAGCAAGGCATCGTTATGCGCTAATGCTGTTCCTTCTAAACCGTTGGCCGTGGCGCGCCAACTGTCGCTACTACCTTGTTGAATAAACAGCGAGAGCAACTGCCGCGCTTTGACACTGTTGCTTAGCCGCATGCCTCGGCTAAGTAGGATTCGGCGGTACTCGCTGCCGTCTCCGGCCAATAGTTCTGCGGGCATAGCCCAGTAGCGATGGCGATTGTCATCGTCTAACCAGTGCAATAAATAGCCGTAGTTGTCCCCTTGCGGATCGCGGGTACGGGCGGCCACTTGCAGCCAAGAGCAAATTTTAACTGGGCTATCTTGCCCCGTTGGTTGCATCACCAGCCAGTTTTGCGCGTTATAGGCAAAACCAGCCGGTAATGTTGGCATGTTGTTATTTATCTCATTGGCAGGTAACGGGGTTGATACTGATGGTTTATCCACGGCCATAAGCAGCACCGATACGGCGGGTTTCAATCCACTGGTCGATATCGCTTTCTAACCAGCCCACGGCACGCGCACCAATACGAATGGATCGCGGAAATTCACCGTTGGCCATCAGGGCATAAATGGTGCTGCGGCCAAAGCCTGTTTTGGCCTTTACCTCGGGCAAGCGCAAAATCCGCTGCTGACGCGCTAGGTGTACTGAGTTTGTGGGTGATTGTGTAGTTGGGTTCATCGTTTGCTTCCTCACTGATCTGTTAAGTTCTCTTAGGAGTTTGCCAGTGCTAAACGGACGCAGTAGGCAGATAAATGCCCAGATCATGCAGCTTTCTGAGGGTACAAGTAGCTAGCTGCCCCAGAATTTACATAAAGCCCCAAGTCATAAATAGCCTGTGGGCAGGGTTAGTGTGTGCCTAAGTGGCGTGAACTAAGGCTTTGCCCATATTGCCCCAAAAGCCCAAGGGATGGCGTACTGCTTTGAAGTTTCCTACTCAAACCCCTATATCGGTGAGTCGTTTGGATTAAGTGTTGATATGTCGAGTGTATCGACACACAAGAAAGACATGTCGAAAAAACAGTAAACAATCGACATAACCTGCTCTGTTCATATCTTGGCTCACTTTACTTCGAGAGATTGGCAATTTATTGCTTTACAGCTTGGAGATGAAAGTGAAACTATAATTTCACTAATTTGAATTTAGAGAAAATATAGTTTCAAATAAATTCAGTTAAGAACGCCAATTTAGTGAGGTAATTAATTCGTCACTTGGAAACCCTAGTGTTGTGATCCCACCTTGATCGTCGATAATCAACTCTACCTGATTTAATGAAACTCTATCATCTTGTTCTCGCGAATTGTTCGGAAAAATAACTTGTTGATTATCTGAACCTATCCACTGCTGATTGATATTATGCAAACTCTCGTTATATCGACCAACTGCAACAATATCACACAGATTTTCTATACGCTCTGCAAAACCAAATGCTTCAAGCTCACTCATTTCAAACCCGGTAAATAAAAAGGTGGTTAACTTTGAACGCTGTTTGATTTGCTCAAATAACCACCAAACATTACCCGCTTGATGCAAAGGCTCACCACCGAGCAAAGTCACACCACGGATCTGCGGCGTGGCTAAAATTCGCTCTAACAATTGCTCTCGATGGATCAATTGATTCTCTTTAAATGACCACATGGCCTTGTTCCAACAACCTTGGCAAGCAAGGGCACAGCCTTGAAACCACACCACCAATCGCTTACCTGGACCATAAATGAGGCTGTCACTCTCGATATGAGCCAAATTAAAAAAATCACCGTAGCACTTCATCTCTCTAAACCATGCGGGTTAAAACGAGTTGTATTTGCCCTTTACTGTTGCGGGTTTCCTTAACCGAATACCCTTGTGATTTAGCTTTTTCAATCGCCTGTAAGCGGGTTGCCTCCACTCTTGCTTTGCGTTGCTCTTCTAATCTAAGTCGCTCTTGTTCGGCAAGTTCTTGTAAATAGTCTTGGTAGGTAACGTCATACTCTTTACTCAGCAAGGTAAGAAACTTTTGCACAGAGAGGTATTCGCGCGATGCCATGGTTGAAGCGGTAATATGTCCATTCATTTCACTCGAGTCATGGCGTAATATCCAACGCCCTTGCTCAAAACGAAAATGTTGAATTCCGTAATAATCTTTTCGATTTGTAAAAATATCACCAAGTTGCACACCGCCATTGTGCTTTAAAGACCTGATATTTGATGCATCGACTTTAAGCGGCTCTGCACCTAGAGCTGCTAAAGCCTTAATCAAAACCGTTTCAATAGCAAACGGGGTGGTCGTCTTGATTACTGCACTCATTAAGACCTCCCTTTAATGGTTTGAATGTGCGCTTTTTTAACCGCTTGTAATTGCTGATATTCGTCAGTTTTTTTTACCTCACCAACAGCACCATTCAGATCGAGCAAATCATCAAGCGCTTCCAAACAACTTTCACCTTTAAATCCTGCGGTTTTGGCTGTTATGGCTCCATCATCATCGATAGTGATCACTATTTTTTGCTCAGGCATCCACAGCCTCCTTATCACACACAATTTTGGCATTGAGACGAGCCGCGTCTTTTTGGGCTTGTTCAAGCTGCTCTTTTTTGTCAATAATGAGATAGCGCTGTTGTTTATATTGGCGTAGCTCAGTTTGGCTAGATGGTAATTCTTCAGCAGGCCACACAAATTTGGCTTGCTCTTTATTAGCCTCTTTCAGCCCTAATTGTTTATCTAACGCATCTGAGGGTTGATTGGGCTGGTAAGTAAAAACGACTCCATGATCTTTCAGTGCTTGCTCTGCTTGTTTGCGTTGTAATTGGCTTTGCTCAAACGCTTTATTTGCATCTTGAACATCTCGTTCGATTTTCTTACTTGCTTCATCAACATTATTTATTGCTTGTGCAAAGGCTTGGTAGTTATTTTTCCAAACTTTTTCTTTTATGGTGTTTTTCCAGTTTTTAGCTTGGAGTATCGTCATATTAGAAAGCGCAAGTCGTTTATCCTCAGACAATAATGATGCATTCACATGAAGTGTTTCATCCGTTGGTATGGCTAATTCGTTCAACTGTTTTTCATTTAAACTGGCCGATGCCTTTTGCCAACTCGCTTTAAAATGTAGCTCAGCTTGCTTAAGCGCGTCTTCTCGTCCGTCATTCTTTTGCTTAAAGGTTGCCTGTTTTTGTTCTGCAACGGCTGTCTTTTGGGCTAACTCTGTTTTTAACGTCGATTTTTTAGCTTCCCAGTGCTGGTGCTGTTTCGCTTCATCTAACTTTACTGAAGTATCAGCCTTTCGCCACTGAATGCCCTGTTGAAAATCACTGAGACGTTTACGATATGCTTCGCGCTCAGCGGGTGTGGCCGCTGTCACTGACCATGCCTTTAACGCTTCCAGTTCTTTTTCGAATTGTTTTACCGACTGACCTTGCCCAAGTAAAAAGCCTTTAATAAATCCTTTAAGCGAATCGGCTATGCTATTTTGCTGTTGATTAATCGTATTTTGCAACGCTTCAAGTGTTGACAAGTTTCGCTGCCAATCGTCTTCAGCGTGCTGCCAATCTTGATACAAAGCGTCTTTTTTTGCTTCCTGCGGGCAGTATGGAGGATGAATTTTGACACTAAAGTCCACGCAGTGAGCAAGACGGTCACGTCGCCATTGCGTCGAGTTTCTGGCAAGCTCATCAGCCGATTTAGCAAAAAAATCGTCAATAGTAACAGTGAAAACATCATTTAACCGTTCGCTTTTTAATAACTCAACGGTCAATATGTTTTGTGGATGATCACCAAAGCGCACGGCCTGTTGTGACGGAATATCCCCCAAAATAGCATTGCGTTTGAACTGCCACGCAGCGTTATCATGTGCCAGATCAAAGGCTTCGATCATTTGCTTACTTTGACTGGCAGATAACCTAAGGCACCAGTTGGTTACCAAAAAATCAGGGGCATCAGGCAATAGCCAGTCACCATCATCTGAGAATAATATGTTCGGGATATTTGATTCTGTTAACGCTACGCCTTCATTTACTTTATTGCTGATAAGGTTTGAATCCGTTGAAAGCAAAAGTCTTGATGGTGTATTTAACGAATTGAAATCTGAGCCGCTCGCAGCCTTTAAGCTTGAGAGCGAATCTGTTAAGCACGCTTGTAAGGTGCCATAAAGATGATGCGAATGATTGGGAACGATATTGCTATCTGGATTTACCACTGCTTTTTGCTGCTTATTATGCTCAAGGTATTCATGAGTTGCTTGCTCCCAAAATAACTTACAAAAACTGCGATAGCTGTCTTCTCGTTGCATCGACTCCAACTCAATAGCTCGGGAATGAGCTTGGTCATCAACAAACACATCATTGGTAGTCAACAAGAAACCTTGCGCTTGGAGAGTAACATGATCGCGCAGCATCAAAGTTCCTTGCTGCTTAATACCAGTTCGGATCAAGCATCGGCCAGATAACATATCAATCGCCGTCTTACTTTGGGTTTCGTCACCTAGTAACAGATAGATACGGACACCTTTATCGGCCTGATTTTGCAGCAGCTTAATTACTGTCAGGTCTTTTATTGATTCACAAGCAATTAGCACGGTTAAACGTGCTTGATTGATGAATTTAACTAGCCATGCGCTATCTATTCTGAGTAACGACTCAAATAATTCACTATCTCCAGATTGCTGGTAAAAAAAGTTGGACAGTGGCTGCTGTGTAAAATCTATTTGAAATCGTTCATTTCTGGTGGTGAGTTTAGCCATCATTCGACAACCTCCATGCTTTGTAACTCGGCGGCTGTGCGCCTTATTTGTTGCTGTAAAAATTGCGGAAGTTCAGATCGCTCTTTAGGAATAAAGGTAGGATAGCCATCGATGAAGTAAGAGCCTTGTTGCTCTTTAATAAAATCAAGCCCACTAGTACACTCCCAACAAGTCACTTGGTTTTGGCCAATAAAAATCCAATATCTCCCATGAGTCTCACTCTTCTTATCAATGAATGTCGTCTGCCAACCAGCAGGTAATTTATCTTCCTGCCCTCTTTGAGCCGCTAACGTTAACAACTGACCTTGCGCATCACCAAAGCAACGCGCAACTGCGGCTAAGTTTCGATTTTGCCGAGAGGTATGCACATAACGATCTGAATAAATAACGGATTTCACATGCCCACCACCACTAAGTTGATGCATAAGGTTAGCTAAAACCAGCTTATCGCCCTCAACTAAATTAATCGGTAAGTGTAATTTTTTGCTGTTTGATGGGGTTAAATCAGCCAACGCCGCTGCATGCCAATATGCTTTAGGCTGCTTGTCGCGCGCGAATTCTGCCAGTAAGTTCTGTGGGTGATACAGCGGTAATTCATAGTGTTGCAATGCATCCTGATCGAGCCAAGTCGCCTGCTGCTCACGAGCCGATACGCTTGGCTGGTATGAATCACTATAATAATTATCTAACCAATGGAGTTGCCAAGCTTTCGCATCTTGTTGGTTTATAGGCTTAATAGGTAAATTGAACGCTTCCCATTGGCTATAGTTTCCAGTCGCTAACGTCAAATTATTTTGTGAAACCTTGTCTAACACAAATCGCTGTACCGCGTTTGCATCACGTTTAATAGTTTCCAGTTCCACTGCGACTCGTTGGCTCTCTTGATGCCAAATGCCATTACATTTTTGAGCGATGACTTCCATCACGTCAGCAAAATGCTCATCAAACCCGTTTAGCGACATTTCTAGCTTAAACGGTTGGTTACCTCCTTTGTTGTTACTAAACTGCAAGGTCTCTATTTGCCCTTGTAACATTAAAGAAGAAGTGGAAAAACCCAGTTGCCAACTCAGCTGGATCGTCGCCTCTTTTTCTGGAGAGCAAATAACTTCAGGGGTTAATCCAGCAAGGCCTAATAAAGAGGGCTCCAACCGAGTAGAGGAGCTTTGTAGTATTTCTTCCAAAACCTGAATATCAAGCGGCTGCTCTGTATTATCAAATTTAAACTGTGAATTTTTAGCGTCGATCCCTTTCTTCCAAATAGTCTGCTTAGGTTCAAAAAGAGCCGTATCTCTTTGAATAAAAATAGGTCTTGTGCCAAAAAGAGGATCGCTTTCAGTATACCAAATATGATAAAAACCTCGCTCTTGGGTGTTGAAGTACCCACTCGCTTTCACTTTTTCACCCAAGGAGGTTAATACAGCACGGGTTCTATCCCACAGTTTTTCTCTGCTTAAATAGTCGACAAGCCTATTAGGCATTTCTCTATGATTATTCTGCACTGCCGTCAACAGCGAAACTAAATCAGGTCGCTCACGAAAAAAAGCCAACTGAGCAATCATAGGATAGCGCTTTAGCATGACTGTTCTTTTCATTGTCAAAGAAAAAGACCTAGCATCAATCTCGCTGACGTGGTTTTGCGATGCTAATTTAGCTGACGCTGGTTGTTTTTTATTTTTAGCCACTAACTTTACTTCCCCTGTAATTGGAATTACGCCTGCTATTTATAGAGTTATGAGTCTCTAAGGCTTGCGCTGAATTCGCTAAATTTTTCAGCTCTTCTGTGCGTGAGCGGTTGCTGAAGTAATCATGATTACCAGCAATAACAAGTTGATATCTGGCTCGAGTAATGGCTACGTTGAGTCGATTAGGCGAATCCATAAAACCATCACGATGCGTGTTCACCATGGATAGAAAAACGACATCAGCTTCTTGGCCTTGAAAGTAATCCACCGTTGCCAACTTAATGGCTATACCTTTGTAATTAAAACGAGCATAACGGCTTTGATTTCCGGGTAGCTTTTTCAGCGCATCGCGCAAGGCTTTTTCTTGTCCTTTGTAAAAAGTCAAGATGGCCACATCGTATGGCTCATTTTTTTCATTTTTCGCATTATCTTCAGCCCAGTCACAAAAAGCTTTTAGCTCGGCCATTACTGCTTCAACTTCTTGCGGGTTGCTATTGCCTTTTTGAGTCTGACCATTCACATTCAACCAGATATTGCGCGAAACATAACGTGGGTAATCCCAGTCACGCGCACTGGTGGTATATTTACCATCAACCAAAACACCTTGGGGATAAAACTGTGTTCGTGGGAACTTAGCTATCTCAGGGTGCATACGATGCTGATAAGTTAGTGTGGTGTGCCGTTGTTGTTTTTCGCATGCAGTAAAACCTTGGTTGAGGGTGGTAGGTTGATCTTTCCTGCGCTTCACTAAACCATCACCAGAGAGTGCCTCTAATATTGATGGAAAAGCGATATTTTTTACCATGTGAATACGGCCATCAACATCAATAGATTTAGGGAATAGGCGCTGTAAGGTTTCTTCAAGGTAACCCGTTTTTCGCTTTTGATTTTGTGATAAACGCAGCCAATATTCACGCTCTAACCGCCAACAAACTTCCTCAGACCATTTACTACTGCTAAATCGATCTAACAATTCGCTTTGAATATCAAGGCTATTTGTAATTTCGCTATTTTTGATTTTAAAAGCTTTGGTATTTATACCTTGGCGATAATATTGACTCGCATGTTGCGTTCGCCACCAGCCTGAGTGTAAGACAATACAGTCTTGCGGAATGAGAGGCTGAATATCATCCAGCCTCGTTTCATCAACAAAGCAGAGAGTAAACTGATAAAAATGCCATGGTTGCGCCTTGATGTCTTGAACATCTTTTACCCATTGAGGATCATTTGGTAGGCGCTGAGAGGGAATCACAAGGATATTATCCAAACCTGCACTGAGCTGTTTTTGCTGTTTTCTATGAGTCACTTCTTGCTTTATCGCACTTATAACCCCAGAAGTTAAAGGTAGGATCATAGGCTGTGAGTAAGGTGTTTCTTTTGAGCCTCTAAGCTCTTCCAACAAAAAACACGCACGCTGTACATCTGCTGACAGGGTTTGCGCTTTGCTCTTACCTCGAGCTGGCGTTATCATCAAATTATCCAGATTCGCAACGATTTGTTCTCGGTCAGTAAATGGTGACAATTGACGAATGTCACCCACTAAGACCCAGCGCTTTGCAAAGCGAGCAGGCACTAAAAACTCCTGAAAAGTCGTTTTACTGCATTCATCGATAATCATGACATCAAACGGAGGCTCCCCCGCATCTAACACTATGTCCCTATCATTAAATAAGCGCAGAATACCGATTGTGGTGCCGCAAACCAGATTGGATGAATCAACCATGAGCTGCTTACTTATTGAGGAACCACCTGCCACTGATTTGTATTGGTTTAGTAAGTTATCGAACTGAAACTCTTCAACACCCGTCGCATTGCTCTCATCACCAACTCGCAGGGGATGTATTACTTGACTTAAACTCTGACTTTCTTTAACTCGCTCTAGCACATTATTAATGGCCGCATGAGTGGATGCTGATAGCAAGACTCGCTTACCCTTAGTCACTAGTTGATAAATGAGCTCAAGAATAGTCGTTGTTTTTCCTGTCCCAGGCGGACCATCCAAAATGGTAAAGTCATTACTTGCTAGCGCTTTACTCACAAACTCACGCTGTTTATTACAACCATCAAAATCTGGGTCTGATAACACTTGCCACTCAACCCCCTGTTCAGGTATTGGAGTCACGTCGGGCCATTGAGTCTGACTTCGCTCTTGTAATAACTGAATAAGCGGCCAATGCGCCTTTGCTGGGCGACACATCAATTGGTTCAGCGCCTCTTTTTGCCGGCGTAGTTGACTGGTATCGACACTGATGCGGATCTCGCGATTTTTACCATTTGAATTTGGATATTCACTCTGGTGGTTTTTTTTACCTCGTTGATTTCGAGCTAATAAAATTTGTCGCTCTTCCGGTCGCGCTTTTAAAACTCTAAAACCCTCGTCATGTTTGCGCTGAGTAGCATCGAGAATTTTGCTGTTTTGATTGTCGTCAAAAAAATAATCGAGATCCGATTTTCCTGTATCATCTGAACCGATTTTTTCGAAAAGTTGAATCCATTTTTCTTTATTCTCAATTTGAGTCACTTGCCACTGTATTTCTGGAAAAGCAAGGCAGCTAATTTTTTTTATCGCAACACGTTGCTCTTCATTTATCCTTTCAAGGACAACGCTGTTCTTTTCAGTTGAAACTACCCATGAGTCAACATTTAACGTGAGATCCTCAACGCTAAAGTGACTCACGCTCAACTCAGCTAATGCCTTATGAGTAATATCGTTAAGTTGGCATGCATTGATAGCTGGCCGCTCCAGAGAGAACACCAACCAACCTTGTTTATTGCGCTTGATGGACAAGGATTTGAGCGAATTCTCATCAAAAGATTTGGCCACCGAAAATGGTATATCTTGACCATCAATAGATAAGTGACTACTCGCTTGTACATAACCTTGAATCTTAAGGCGTCCGTCGGCTTGAGAAACAACCTTGCAAGGTTGACCATCCACATAAATGGTATTCAACTGGCCAATCTCTACGGCTAATGGCCTAAGCTCCAATTGGTAGCCACTCCATGAGACTGGCTCCTCGTCTAATTCCATACTGGGTAAATAAAGCCGGAAATCGGGATATTTCTTATATCCGCATTCAGCAAGTTCATGTTCTCTTTTGCTTTTCCCTTTACCCTGAATAATTGGATCCATTTCATCTGGATCAAATTCCGCATCTGGTTGTTCACCGTCAACAGAAATGATTTGATACCAGCCAGCCAGCTCATTTATGATTTCTATTTCTGTATAAGGCACAAGTTGCCAAATACGTTGTTGCGGTGTAACACGAAAGCGCTGCCCACCGACAGGTAACCAGCTACAACTGACCTCTTTATTCTCAAGCGCTTTAATGCTGTTCTCTAAATAATGACGAAAAGGCATTAATTGATCATTAGTTTGCTTGTCGAAAGCTGCAGCTTTAGCTCCTTGCATCTCCAACGCAGTAAAAAATGGGTTTTCCATAACAACTCACTTAGATAAACGGGTTCTCACCTTCTTGCTTAAGGCGTGGTTTTTTATTATTTGAATCATTTTCTAATTCTTCTGGCTGTGAAGAGCTTGCACAAACCGCACGCCCTTTGGCCCATTTTCGTGTTTGACTAATCATTTCTGACATGGTTAATGACAGTGGAGACGTTGCAGAAACGGCTTTTAGAATATCTTCTTTCGCTAATTGGTGGCCTTCATCAAAGGCAATAAACATCGCTTCTTTTACGGCTTCTTCAAGTTCTGCGCCAGTAAACCCATTAGTCGCGTCAACAATCGCGTCGAGATCACCGTCTACAAAATCATCTAAACGATTACGCCTTTTAAGATGAATCGTAAGAATTTCTTTGCGATCACGCTTAACCGGCAAATCAACAAAGAATATTTCGTCTACTCGGCCTTTACGCAATAACTCTGGCGGTAACTGTGCAATATTATTTGCTGTAGCAACCACAAAGACGGGCTTTTCTTTCTCCTGCATCCAAGTTAAAAAAGTGCCTAATACACGCGATGTTGTGCCGCCATCAGTCGCGCCTGAACTCTGCATGCCAGATAAGCCTTTCTCTATTTCATCAATCCACAAAATACTAGGAGCAAGAGCCTCCGCAGTTTGCAAGGCTGAACGAATATTGGCTTCTGATTGTCCAACAATACCACCATAAATTTTACCCATATCCAGTCGCAACAAAGGCAGTTGCCAAGCATTCGCAACCGCTTTGGCAGCTAAACTCTTACCTGTACCAGGTAAACCAAGCAATAAAACTCCGCGCGGTGTTTCTAAGCCAAAATCACGGGCATCTTTAGTAAAAGCTTGTTTTCGGCGGTTTAGCCAAGACTTTAGGTTATCAAGTCCGCCAATATCTTCTAAAGTGGCTTTTGGATGAAAGTATTCCAAGTGGCCACTTTTGCGGATGACTTGCTCTTTTTCATTTATTATATGAGGTATTTCTGACTCAGTGAGTCGCTTAAATTGATAAGCTACTTTGGAAAAAGCGAGTTGCGCTTCACTGGTTGAGAGCCCTAGAGCGGATTCAACTAATGCGGGGGTTTCTTGATAGTCTCTGTCATCAAGTTGAAAACGTTGCTGAGCTTGGCGCATCAACTTAACTAAATCGTCAGATGAGGGCAAAGGAAGTTGCATAACTTGTACTTCCTTTTCGAGTTCAATTGGAAGCATTTCCATGGGCTGTGAAAGCACTAACGAAATACCTTCGATTTGTCGACTAGCAACTGCAACAGTATACGAGCGCAATCGAGAAACAAGAGTATGTTCATGGAAATAATGGTGAAAATCTTCAAGCAGAATAATACTTTCGAGAGAATCATTGTTTTTAGATATTTCATTAATCCAATCTAAGATTTCAAAAGGTTGACAGGTGCCTTCAAAATCTTCAACATTTTCAAACTGCTTATCACTCGGGTTATATCGTTTTAATCCTTCACAGCCATTCCACAAATAAAGATCACGCTGTAATTCTTCCGCTGCCTGAATACAATAAGCTCTAATTCGCAAAGTCTCATGACTGATCACTTGAACTATGGCTGCTAAGGACTGAATATTAACCTTAAGTTGATCGCAAAAATTACTCATATAAAATCCGTTTCTTCAAAATTAAATAAAGAGTAACATGCATGCAGCAGAACGGACAAACACTTTTATGCGCATAAAAATGTAAAGTATCACACTTTTATGCGCGTAAAAGTGTAGACTGAGTTATACTACAGGCAGTTAACAGTCTTAATTGGCGGGAAATGACAATGCAGCGCAACTTACTCAACGCTCTAATAGCATGGAAAAATCAACCTGTGCGTAAGCCATTATTGATCGATGGCGCAAGACAAACAGGTAAAACCTATCTGCTGCAAGAGTTGTTTGGGAATACCTTTGCCAACATCCTTCGTATCGACTTCCTTGAAAACCCAGCTTACAAAGAAGCGTTCGATGGCTCGTTGTCACCTGACGAGCTAGTAATGAACATTGAGTTGCTAACCAACCAAGCGTTCAATCCAGAAACCGACTTGCTGATATTAGATGAAATTGGCGAATGTGAACGAGCCGTTACTTCGCTTAAGTATTTTGCCGAAAAAGCGCCGTCCTATTTTGTCGCAGCCAGCGGTTCTAACATTGGTTTGCTCAATACCTTCCCTGTAGGCAAGGTAGAACAATACAATTTACGACCACTGACCTTCCAAGAGTTTATTTACGCATCCAACGAGCAAGCACTGATCAAAGCATTTGATAGTCAAGCAAGCACACCGGCGGTGCACGCTAAATTGATGGATAAACTCACTGACTATTTTTTTACCGGTGGTATGCCGGAAGCCGTTTCTGCTTGGTATCAGTTTAAGGATTCAAGCATTCTAGAGCGTGTTGAAAAAGTCACAAAAATTCATGCCGATTTAGTTGAAGGTTATCGCCGCGATTTCGGTAAGTACGCGGGCAAGGTCGATGCCACACTGATTGAATCGGTGTTTAATAGCATTCCAGCCCAGCTATCACTTGTCAGCGATGAGTCGGTTAAACGCTTTAAATTTAAGCATGTGCATGAGCGAAAATCTCGTTATAGCGATTTTGAAACCGCGATCCATTGGCTTAACTGTTGCCGCTTAGCTTTGCCAAACTACCCTATTGAAGGATTGCCGAAATCTCCGTTGGCGGCGTATAAAAAAGACAATATGGTTAAACTATTTCTGTTTGATGTGGGCCTTCTCAATCATATGCTGGGCAGCAGTTATAAAGAGATTAAGCAACAAAACTATGAATACAAAGGCTATGTGGCTGAAAACTTTGTGCAACAAGAGCTCACAGCTATTGGCGTTGACCCAAGCTATTCATGGAATGACGCCCGCGCCGAAATCGAATTTATTTTGGCGACCGATGAAGGCGATATCATCCCTGTTGAAGTCAAAAGTGGTAAACGTACAAGAGCAAAATCGTTGGCATCCTACGTTGAAAAATGTACTCCAAGTAAAACCTTTAAGTTAACGGGTACACAAGGCTCTTCAGCGTTAGAACAAACCAATATCGTGATGCCTTTGTATTTCACGCAGTATTTACCTCAGAGATGGTAAAGGCGCGTTGCCTAGCCCCGAAGGTCTACACAAAGTTGCCTTAGGGATAACAATTTGTAGACCTGATGCTTACCATTCGACACTCAGTCTTATATCTCTTGGATACCATAGTATCCATGTTGAGCTTATTTCTATTAAAATGGACACCATAATGTCCATTTCAGGCTAAGTGAGCTTTCTGCTGACTCATTACTATCGCGTAGAACCAGTGAAAAAATGGCAAAGCTATGTTGACGGAAATCGTGCTCGATAAAGCCCTTCAAAACTGCTATGTTTTAGCTCTAACAGCAGCATAAAAACGGCACTGTTTTTCCGTAGTTTTAGCCAAGAAGCACCACTAAGATTTAGTAAAAGCCATAGGCAAGTGGTGGGCAGTTTGGTGGGCAAACAGGCATTTTTGAACGGTTTCTTTTCGGTAAATCATTGAGTTTGTTAGGGTCTAACCCGCTGCTCAATGAGCAGATTCAGAATATCGAGTAATCTAAATATTGAAGGTGTAGCAATGTTAGATCAAAAGAAACTACTCCAAACACTCCAGCACCTTATGCCGGATGTTAGGTTGATTTATCTGTTTGGATCTCAAGTTGATGGCAGTGCTACACCTTCAAGCGATATTGATGTTGCCGTGCTATTGAAGAAGAAATTAGATCCAGTAGCACGCTTTGACATCGAGCAAACCGTCGCCATTAAACTTAATCAAGATGTCGATTTAGTCGATTTGTTAACAGCGTCGACCGTTTTACAAAACCAAATCATCATGAGTGGTGAGCTGCTTTTCGGCAGCGAGAGCGAGCAGACTCAATTTGAAATGCAGGTCATGTCCATGTATCAGCATTTGAACGAAGAGCGAGCTGATATTTTGCAGGAGTATTTGAAATGAACGACTCGATTCTCAACAAGTTAGCGACCATTGATCGCTGCTTAAAGCGCATTCGAGAAGTCTACGATCTTGCGAAAGAGCAGTTCGATACCGATTACACCAGCCAAGATTCTATTATTCTGAACCTTCAGCGTGCCTGCGAAGCCAGCATTGATGTCGCCAATATACTTAACAAACAGCACAACACCGGTATTCCCCAAAGCAGCCGTGACAGCTTTGAACTACTCAAAAAGGCAGGGCTACTCTCAGCCCCACTGGCGTTAAGCTTGCAAAAAATGGTCGGCCTTCGCAATGTTGCAGTTCATGACTACCAGGCGCTGAACTTAGAAATAGTGAAGCATGTGGTAGAACATCGTTTGGCAGAGTTTGAAGGGTTTGTTGACTCGGTTAAAAGCATGAACAATTAATCCTATATACCGATCACAACCTAATGTGATCGGTATACTGCGTAGGCTAAGAATCGAAGCGAGTTCCAAAGGCTTCTCTTTTCAATGAAATCGAGCCCCTTCCTTGTTTGGTTTGCTCCAAGGTGTTGAAGTAAGCTAAGAACCCCTCAATATAGTAGTGTCCACTATATAGATGAAGACCGGAAAATGGTTATTATTGTATCCAATAAAGAAGAGAGTGTTGAAAATTGACCCTATAGAGCCTTTCATAACAGCTATTTTTGAACGGTTTCTGTTCGGCAACTTATTGAGTGTGTTAAAGGCAATATCGCCACTCAAGTCTCAGATGGAATGGGTAGGCAGTCCTATGGATAAAGTTGCTTATGTGCGAAGGAACTAAAAGAGATGCCTAATAAAATGGATCAGACTATTTCACATTACGATCAATATGCCTCTAAATATCAAGAGCAGTATGACTCAGTGCAGTCAGATGCTGTTCATGCAGACTGGTTGCCACTGCTCAATAACCTCGAGCAAGGAACAGCTTTAGATATTGGCGCAGGGAGCGGGCGTGATGCTTATTGGTTGTTTCATCGAGGCTGGCGTGTTGTCGCAGTGGAACCGGCCAGTCGCTTGCGTGAAATGGGAATGCACAAAACGGGCAGCTCAGTTGAGTGGTACTCGGATACCTTGCCGCGTTTGGAAAATATCAACGTTCCTCAGGAAGGTTTTAATCTAATACTGCTCTCCGCGGTTTGGATGCATTTACCCTCAGATTTGCGAAATGCAGCGATGCAGAGGCTAAGCACTATTTTGGCGCCTAACGGCGTCATGATTATTACACTGAGGTTTGGTCCAACAGACCCTGCACGCCCTATGTATTCAGTGAGCACAGACGAGCTGGAAGATTTAGCAAATCAGGTGGGCTTGCAAGTATATGAGTTAAGTACAGGTGAGGTAGAGGATGCGCTTCAGCGCCAAGAAGTAACTTGGAAGGTGGTCGCATTAAAACCGCTAGGAGGCAAATGAGTTCTCGTGCTTATCTGTTGACCGGAGGAGATGGGCAGCAGCTTTTACCTGCGTTACGTCGTGCATTAATGGACGCTACTGAGATTGAAATTGCTGTCTCGTTTATACGCTCTACTGGGCTGGATTTGATTTTTAAGGATTTAGATGCAGCTTTGCAGTCTGAGACGCGCACCGTAAAACTTACTGTGCTGTCTAGTGATTATATGTGTATCACTGATCCAAAGGCTTTAAAGCGGTTGATGCTGTTGTTAGAAAGAGGGGCAGATATTCGTATTTTTGAGGCTGGAGCATCTGATAGCTTTCACTTAAAAGCGTATATTTTTGTCCGGTCAGAACACAACAAAATGGTCAGTGCAGAGGCGTTTGTTGGCTCAAGTAACATTAGCGCAAAAGCATTAACCGACGGATTAGAGTGGAATTATCATATTGATTATCCGAATGACGACGATGCGCAGTCTCAAGGCCGTCTTCAAGAAATTAGGCAACAGTACCAGCAGCTTTTGAATAAGCCGCAAGTTCGCTCTCTTACTTACGAGTGGATTGAAATCTACCAAACTCGCTATGAGAAAGCGCGAAAAGCGTCTGGTTCTGTTGCTGCGATAGATGCACAGGACCCCGAGCCAGAGATACCCACACCGAAGCCCCACCAGTCCAATGCACTGAAGTCTCTTTCTCAGGCGCGAGAGAGAGGATGGAAAAAAGGGCTGGTTGTATTAGCGACAGGTATGGGTAAAACCTTTTTAGCTGCGTTTGATGCCGCCCAATGCTCTGCTAAGCGCATATTATTTTTGGCGCATCGAGAAGAGATTTTGTTGCAGGCGGAAGATAGTTTTTTATCCGTACTTCCTAATAAGCGTATAGGTCGATATACCGGTCAACATAAAGATGTTGAATTTGATTTACTCTTTGCATCCGTTCAGACCTTTGGGCGAGACGTCCATCTTGAGAAGTTTGGAACTGACTATTTTGATTACATCGTTGTCGATGAATTTCATCATGCGGCAGCTGGAAGTTATACGCGAGTTCTGGATTATTTTGAGCCGCAATTTATGTTGGGCCTTACCGCAACTCCGGATAGAACGGATGGGTCCGATATATTGCGGTTATGTGATTACAATCTTGTCTATCGTTGCGATCTATTTGATGGTATCACCGCAGAACAATTATGTCCTTTTGAATATTATGGGATTTTTGATAAGGAGGTTGATTACGAGCATATCCCATGGCGCAATGGCAGGTTTGATCCAGATAAGTTATCAACACAACTAGCCACCCGAGGTAGAGCGAAACATGTGCTGAAAGAGTGGAAGGCAAAAGCACAGGTGCGCACCTTAGTATTTTGTGTTTCGCGTAAACACGCAGATTATATGGCTGCTTTTTTTGTAAAAAATGAGATTCGAGCAGCCAGTGTGCATTCTGATTCAAGGCTTACGCGCTCCGAAGCGCTAGGGCAATTAGATAGTGGTGAGCTGCAAGTACTGTTCACAGTAGATCTCTTTAATGAAGGTGTGGATTTACCCAACATTGATACTGTGATGATGCTACGTCCTACAGAATCGAAGATACTTTTTTTGCAGCAGTTAGGGCGTGGTTTGAGGCTTTCACCTAATAAAACCAAGCTGGTGGTTTTAGATTTCGTTGGTAATCATCATAGTTTTCTTAATCGACCAGAGATGCTATTTGGTCAAGTATTCGATCATAAACCAACTCGAAAACAGTTGATCGACGCAGCTAAAAACGCGAGCGCCTTATTACCTGAAGGGTGCTATGTTAATTATGATCTTGGTTTTATTGATTTCCTAGAGAGTTTGATTGCCCATAAGCTGGATGCCCAATATGCAAAACTGAAGCAAGCTTTACAGCGTAGGCCAACCCTACAAGAGTTCTGGCAGAATGGGGCAAATCTTGGACAGCTAAGGCGTAACTTTAGTAGTTGGTGGGAGTTCATTGATGAGCAAGGAGATGCATCTCCAGATGAATTGCGAATCCTAGAGCAATATACTCAGTGGTTTCGAGATCTCGCAATTACTAAAGTGTCGAAGTCTTATAAGTTAGTCTTGCTGCAAACCTTGCTTGAAAGGTCATTACTTGATCGGTTCGTTACCGTACAGCAGTTGGCGATATGGTCGAAGCAGTGGTTTTTAGCACACCCCAAATGGTTACAAGACTTACCCTCAGCGTTGATGCCTCTTGAGGCTGTATCCGATAGTAAGTGGTTATCACATTGGCGGAGGATGCCCGTTCATTATTGGTGTGAGCCGGAGCAAGGATCCGATATTGCATGGTTCGCTATCGAAGGAATGAATTTCGGCTTTAGCCAAAGAGTCATGGCAGGTGACTTATCGTTACTTGTCAAAATGACTCAAGAAATACTCGACTGGCGTTTAGCTTATTATCAGCAGACGAAGTTTACAGTTGCTGAGTTGGATAGCATTGAGACAGAGCCGTTAGCTGAACGTGATGACTTTGGGTACCTCCCCTTTTTTCCCAATATCAAAATTGCTTGTGGGCATTTCAAAACGGGACATGCTGATATAGAGGTGTCGCTTCGTATGCCCAAAGGATTTGGCCGTTTAACGCCTGATCGTCATTTTATAGCACGAGCATCTGGAAACTCCATGAATGGTGGTAAATCGCCCATTCATGATGGCGATTATTTACTTTTGGAGCAGGTAACGTCTCAAAGTGCTGGCAGTATTAGTAATCAGATTGTTGCGATTGAAAGGCAAGATTACGCAGGCGATAGTCAATATTTATTACGTAAAGTACTGAAAAATAAAGATGGACAGTACATATTACAAGCCAGTAATCCTGACTATGAGGATCTTGTTGCTGATGAAAATATGGTCACTTTTGCCAGACTTAGGGGGGTATTGAATCCAGTCGATATACTCGTTGATTAGGCCTGCTATCTGAATACCTCTCCGTATTAGGGTGAGTTAAAGTACATCTAAACTTTGAAGTATAGAAGATTAGCTTAAGTCTTAGACGTCTCCCTTTCCTACTCCGTTGGCTTCTTAATCTCGTTTCGCAGTTGTGCTATTTCATGTTGTAGTTGCTGAATTTGGTTGAGTATTTGTTGCTGTGTGGCTTGCTCAATATCGTGTATCTCTTTGCTTTCTTGCTCATGCATGGTTTGTACAGCATTGACAATCACGGCGATGAACAGATTCAGCATGATAAAGGTGGCTGTCAGAATAAAGGGTACGAAAAAGGCCCAAGCGTAAGGGTACTGTTCCATGATGGGGCGCGCGATACCCATCGACCAGCTTTCTAACGTCATAATCTGGAAGAGTGTGTATAAGGATGCGCCCAAGCTACCGAACCATTCTGGAAAGGCTTCTCCGAACAGTTTGGTCGCCATAACAGCGCAGACGTAGTAAACCAGCGCGAGCACCATGGCGATGGATAACATGCCATTGAGTGATTGGATGAGTGCCCCAACAATGTTGCGCATCGAGGGTATAAAGCTCAGCAAGCGCAAAATACGTAGCACCCTCAGTGCGCGTAGTACCGCGAAAGGGCCGCTGGCGGGTAGCAGTGCAATCCCTACCACGATAAAGTCAAACAGGCTCCAGCCATCCTTGAAAAAAGCGAGCCGATGCACGAATAAGCGGACGAGTATTTCAATGACAAATACCGATAGTATGGCTTTGTCTAGGGCTAACAAGTAGGGGCCTACGGCCGTCATCACCGAAGGGACGGTTTCCAACCCGAGCGTCACGGCATTGATTATTATAAGCCCTAGTAAAATGCGTTGTACGGTATTGTGTTCAATAAGCCGTTTTAAACGTTGCCGCATCGAATTTACCGCAATAGCCGATGTTCCAGTCATTTATCACCTCAGGGGTTAACTGGCGCTATTGTATGTGAGTGCGGCATAAGCGCAATCTACAATTCGATGCGGCCATCACAAAATATTTGATTTTGCCTTAAGATGCCCGCTTTTTATGCCCGTCCTTGAGGTGGTCTACGAGCTCTCCCGCTAGGGTTTCACCCGTTAGTGTAAAAGCACGTCCGAACCCTTTGACATAACGCCCAGCTTCAGGTGTTAAGCGGAATAGTTTGAAATCAGCGAGCTGGCTGAGATTGCCGATCCGTTGACCATGTCGATGCGTTAGTAGGTTTATGCCGTGTTCCCATTCTGCTTGGTCAGGTGCAATGTGAGTGGCGCTGACTTGATAGCTGACACGCTTGCGTGCGAATAGCTCTTTGGCGCTATCCTCATCTTCGATAATCATGACCGAGGCTTTCGGGTGGGTGGCTAGGTTGATAGCATGAATGGCGATTTCACTAATCAGTACATATAAACAGGTCTGATCTAGTGCAAAAGGCGCGTAGGAGGCATAAGGCGTTTCTCCGTCGGTCATTAAACTGGCGATCTGTAAACTCTTGCGACTGTTAATAAAGTCGAGCACTTCTTGCTGAATTTTTTGGGTATGTTGTGGATGACTCATGATTCGGTTCCGTCGCTGTTGTTAACCCGTAGGTGTTGTTGGATCGCTTTGAACTGTTCAACTTGATTGTCCAGCAGTTTGCCGTCAGTGTCGCGACCGACAAAAACTTTGAAAATGGCCGCGCCCTGTTCATCTTCAAAAACAAAGGCGTAGCTTTCTTTGCCTCTGTGGGGCTTGTCTTGAAAACTGACCTGTTTAATGGCGGCTAGATTGAGATGGCCTTCAAATCCTTTTCCATGGCTGTTGAGGTTATAGTAGCCATGGCTGAAAGAGCCCGCTGGAAAGGGGCCTTTGAATTCGAATACGCATCCTCCATGAATAACAATAACGGTACAGTAATGCCATTGACTGAGCGCTTTAAGCAGCGGTTCGATCTGGTCTGAAGGTAGTGCTGGGGTTGTCATATAGGCTCCTAAAAATCATAGCGAAGCGAAGCGATCACTTCACGGCCCGGTTCGTAAAGCTCCGACCATGCGATACGATAGTACCTGTTGCTGATATTGTTAAGGGTAATATCCAGACTTAAGCCGTCGATGCTGGGAGAGTTCCAAGATGCGTAGAGGTCGGTCAGTGTGTAGCCATCATAGACTCGACCCTGACCATCACTGCCGTCCCATGTACGTTTATTGGCCAATGCGTGCGTCAGACGTACGCCTGCTCGCCAACCGTTATTAAATGCATAACTGAGGTCTGCTTTGAGGGTGTCTGCCGGAATATTCGTTAGGTCATCTCCCGTTTTTTGATCTTTGCCTCGGGTCATACCGTAAGATGCAGTGGCCAAAAATTGCTGATAACGGTAGTCTGCGGCGATCTCAAAACCCGACAGTTTGGCTTCATCGACATTGATGTAGGTTGCGTTCCCGGGAATAAAGGCGAAGGCTGGGAAGTAAGAAAAACGTGACGTTGATACCTGCTCGATAAAGTTATCAACACGGTTTTCAAACAGGCTGGCGCGTATTCCCAATTGCCCTCCGTGACTCAGGTTATCTAGATTGAGCGCAATATTGAGTTCGGTGTTTGCCGACTGCTCTGAGGCAAGGTCGGGGTTGGGTTTAAAGGTTTCACAGCCAGCGGGGGGAATACAATAGTGCGTACCTGTGGTGTATAGCTCCTCTGAGCTAGGAGCACGAAAAGCGCGGTCGTGCCGAAGCGTGAGGGCTAGCTCATCACTGGCCTGCCATATCAGTGCGGCTGAGGGGGAAAAAGCACTATCTGAACGGCTGCCGATGGTATCGGCCTGCGTTTTGAAATGATCATAACGCCCACCTAACTCAAGTTTCCATTGGGGAGTTAGCGCCAAAGTGCCTTGTACAAAAGACCCCCATACGGTGGTGTCACCATCGGGTGGATTTGGCCGGTTGCCACCGCTTCGAGTGGCTGAGAACTGCTCTTGATAGCCATCTATACCATAGCGTAGCTGGAGCGTGTCGAGTTGATATAGGTTATTGATACTAAAACCAAAAACATCCAGCTCGGTGCGGTCGAGTCGGCTATCACTGATACGCGTCTCGTTCATCTTAACACGGTTCCAGTAGGTGCTGACATCGGCATTAACCCAAGGAGACTCAGAGTCAATGTTGTAGCCTATTAAAACATTGTGAGTTTTTTGCTTACGATCAATTAACGGGTTGCTTGTGCTGGGGTTGGCTGCGCCATTAGAGGGTACAGCACCGTTATCGTTGGCGGCACGATAGCTGAAGCGAAGTGTTTGGTCCGTATCAATGTACCAATGTCCTTTAGCTAGTACACCTATGTCTTGGGAGCCTGAATGATCTAATTCCATCCCGTTACCCATTTCTAGGTCGTTACTGTCACGGTAATAGCTGCCAAATAACCAGTCAAATTGGTTAGTCTGGCCTGCGAGTGTTAGAACGGTGTTCGATTCGTCGTTATTAGTATTAAACCCTGTCTTAATAAATCCACCCACGGCTTCTTGTGGTTCGAGAAGATCCCAAGCATTAAGGGTTCTCTGAGCAACAACTCCGCCTAATGCACCGGAGCCCCAAATAGAGCTGGAGGGCCCTTTAACCACCTCTACTTCTCTAAGCAGCGAAGGATCCAGCAAAAAACTAGGGCGATGGCCGGACTCAAATACCTGACGGATACCGTCAACCGTTTGCAAAATACGGTTGGCTTCTAAACCTCGAATATTTACCGTTTGGTTATTGGCGCGCGAGCCGCCGGAGGTTGTGACGTTGGGATGATTTTTGACGGCGGCGGCAACCGAGTTTGGCTGCAACTGCCGAAGCATCTGTGGCCCGGTTATCCCTGTATTGCGCGTTTGGTGAGTTTCCTCCAGTGGGTTAGAAACGATATTAATCTGATCTAGCTCACGAGGCTCGGGTGTATTGGACGCTTCAGCAATACTGGCGCCCAGCGGCGNNAGTGGCAATAAACTGCTATGAAATACAGACCTCATAAAAAATTCCCTGAGTTTCTCATGGTTAGTGTGTTGGTTGTTTCTACTGTCGTTTATTTTTCAAAAATACAAGATCGACTTCCATATGTAAATAATAACAATTATCATTTGTATTATTCTTAATTTAGGGAGGTGTTCTATGCAACGTCTGATAGTTCTGAGTTGTCTGCTGTTAATGTCTATGTTGAGCTGGGCTGAACCTAGTCGTGTTATTAGCACGGATGCTCGGGTAACAGAGATGTTAATGGCTCTTGGGGCTAAGCAGCAGTTAGTGGCTGTGGATGTAACGAGTGCTGTGCCTGACTTACCTAGCATTGGTTATCATCGGCAATTACCGGCAGAAGGGCTGCTAAGCCTGCAACCTGATCTGGTCATCGGTAGCGAACATATGGCGCCCGAAAGCACGCTAGAAGCGCTTAAGCGTGCGAAGGTTGATGTGCTGCAACTGCCGACGGCAGCCCATGCCGCCGACTTGAGTAAGCAGCTGATGATACTGGGGCAGCGATTGGGTCGCCAAGCTCAAGCACAGCGTTTAACGAATCAATTAGCGATGGAGCTCGATCAGTTGCGTGCCCATGACCTTCAGGGTCGCAAGGTGGCTTTCTTATTAATGTTGGACTCGACAAAGCTAAGGGTTGCCGGGCAAAACACGGCAGGGCATGCATTTATTGAGATGTTAGGAGGTCAGAATGCCGTTGATTTTGCCAACTATCGTACACTGTCTGCTGAGTCGCTGATTGCATTACAGCCTGAGGTGCTACTCGTGGCGTCAAATAGCAAAGGGTTTAGCATGGCTAAATTACTGTCGGATTTGCCTGTTCTTAACGCGACGGCCGCTGTAAAAAACGATCATATCTATCAAGTTGATGGCAGTACATTGGTGGCTGGGCTGAGCATGGGCGCTGTTCAACAGGCGTTGAATATTCATCGCCAGTTTGCTAAACCGTTATGACGCGTTGGCCTGTTGCCAAGCATGTTTCTGTGCTGGGAGCCTTGCTATTGCTGGGGCTACTCGCATCTCTAGTGCAAGGAGCGATCAATCTGCCTGCAGGTAATAGCCTTCTCGCGGTTGTGGATGCCTTGGTCGGAAGCCGTTACAGCACGTTGTTAGATTATCAACAAGTTGTGGTGGTGGATCTGCGCTTACCCCGCGTGCTTTTGGCGGTTGTAGTGGGGGCGCTGCTCGCCCAGTGTGGCGCGGTGATGCAAGGTCTTTTCCGAAACCCTTTAGCTGATCCGGGGATTGTGGGTGTTTCATCAGGGGCTGCGGTTGGAGCGATTCTCGCTATTGCTTGGTTAGTACCCTTGCTAGGTGATTGGACAATACCGGTGTGTGCTTTTGCCGGTGGGTTAGCGGTTACCTTGTTGGTATATCGTTTGGCGAAAACTCATAATGGTACTTCTGTCATGATGCTGCTGTTGGCGGGAATTGCAGTATCAGCCTTTGCTGGGGCAGTTATTGGGTTTGTTAGTTATATTAGCAATGATCAGGTACTGCGTGATCTGAGCTTATGGCAGATGGGCTCCTTAGCGGGTGGTGATCGCGTTAATTTGGCGATTGCCTATGCGACCTTACTGATTTTGATGGTTACTTTTCAGCGCCGGGCGGCAGCACTCAATGCGCTGTTGTTGGGAGAGCCGGAGGCGCGCCATCTGGGTATTCGAGTAGAGCGTTTAAAAATAGAATTGGTTGTTCTCACCGCAATTGGCGTTGGTGTTGCGGTTTCTTGCAGTGGAATTATTGGCTTTGTTGGTCTCGTCGTGCCGCATTTGGTGCGCTTGACGGCAGGGCCGTGCCATCACACCTTGTTGCCATTGTCTGCCCTGATGGGTGCGATACTTTTATTGTATGCCGATCTTGTGGGAAGGCTTCTGCTACAGCCAGCAGAGTTGCCAGTGGGGTTGGTGACTGCGTTAATAGGCGCGCCTTTTTTTCTCGTCTTGTTGTTGCAAATGAGGAGGAGGGGAGCGTAATGCTGGAGCTGAATCAGGTTGTAGGTCTGCGAGACAAGGCTCCTTGCTTAACAGTGAGTACTTTATCCCTCAAGAGCGGGGAGGTGCTGAGCTTGATGGGCCCCAATGGCGCAGGGAAGTCGACATTGTTGAAGGTGATCACAGGTGAATTGCCCCATAGAGGGAGTATTCATTTCCATGGTCGCCGGATAGGGGATTGGTCGGATAATGAGCGAGCGTGCCATGTTGGGGTTCTGCCTCAAGCGAGCGAGCTGGCGTTCCCATTTACTGCAGCGGAGGTCGTGGCGTTAGGGTTGATTCCCTTAAGCATCGGTAGTCGCCAAGCTGGTATGTTGGTACGTGAGCAGATGCGTCGTACTGACAGTATTCACCTGTCTGATCGACTGTATAGCGCTTTATCCGGTGGTGAGCGTCAGAGGGTGCATCTTGCTAGGGTGATGGTGCAACTAAGCCAAGCAGAGCAGGCGCCTTTGCTGTTATTGGATGAACCAACCTCTGCGCAAGATTTGGGGCATCAGCACCAAGTGTTAAGGTTAGCAATGGAGTTAGCTCATCAACAAGGGTATGCCGTTTTGAGTATACTCCACGATATGAATCAGGCGGTTCGTTATTCAGATCGGTGCGGGTTATTGGCTGATGGCTGCCTGCAGGCGTTCGGGGCACCACAGCAGGTGCTCAGTGCGGATAATATCCAGCGTTACTGGCACTATGATGCTGAGGTGTTTGAGCATCCTACACAGGGGCGTGCGATCATTCTATAAACACCGATAAAAAAATCCCCGCATGTAGCGGGGAGAAAAATTGCTAACAAGTTGTCAGCAAGTAAGGAATCGGGTGATCAAGATGGGCGTTTACGCCATATATTGGCCGCCGTTAACCGACATGTTAGTGCCAGTAATAAAACCTGCATTGTCGTCCGTTAAGAAAGCGACAGCGCGAGCAATTTCTTCTGACTGGCCTAGGCGACCGACAGGGATGCCTTCTACAATCATATCCAGTACTTTTTCAGGTACTTGGCGTACCATCGGCGTGTCGATGTACCCAGGGGATACGGAATTGACTGTTACGCCTTTGCGTGCACCTTCTTGAGCAATGGCTTTGCTGAATCCGTAAATGCCTGCCTTAGCGGCTGAGTAGTTGGCTTGCCCGAATTGACCTTTTTCACCATTCAGTGATGAGATGTTTACGATGCGGCCCCAGCCGCGGTTACACATGGCTTCGAATATCGGTTGGCACATGTTGAACATGGAGTTCAAGTTAGTTTGGATAACGGCTTTCCACTGCTCAGGTTGCATCTTCTTTAAGGGAGCGTCCCGCGTGATCCCCGCATTATTCACAAGGATATCCACAGGGCCTAATTCGTTTTCGACTTCTTCTAGTAGTGTTTTACAGGCATTGTAATCGGCCACATCAACCGCTTTGATTGTGATGTCACAACCTTGTTGCCTCATGCTTTCTTGCCAGCTGTTTGCAGCCTCTTCCTGGCCTGGCATGTAAGTGCCGACGACTTTTCTATCTTGTTGGATAAGTGCTTTGCACATAGCTTCGCCGAGTCCGCCATTGGCGCCGGTGACGATTGCGATACGTTGGGTCATGTTTTTATCCTTCTTATGAATGGTTGATAAGGGTTTTAATTGAGGAGGAGACAGCGCGTGTACCTTGGCTGATGTAAGCTTGGCTGCGCTCCTCAATTCTGGGTAAGTCGTAGAGATAGTTCACCATGAATCCGGCAGACTGCTTGAGGCCGTTTTTAGAGGTGTCTGCTAACCAGTTGAGCTGGGCAATTTGTGAGCCGTTGCTCAGATGGAAATGCGTAACGGGATCTGCCGCTGTGTTGCTGTTTTTACGCTTGGCTTTGGCTAGATAATAGGCAACTAAACTGCTCAGTGGTGCTTTGAGTGTCGAGTCCAGCAGCGGCTCTAAAGTATCGAATGCTTGACCTGTTTTCCCTTGCTCGACTAGCTCTTTTCCGCCAGGCAGCTTTGCCAGCTCTTCTTCGCTCTGGTTGCTTAGCCAGCGCAAAAAGCCAGGGATCGGGGATAGTGTTGAGAACTGCGTCAGCTGAGGGAAATCATGCTGCAGCTCTTTCACGACACGCTTGATTAGAAAATTACCAAAGCTAATTCCGGCCAAGCCTTTTTGGGCGTTGGATATGGAGTAGAAGATGGCCGTATCTGCCTCTTCGATATCTAGGACAGGCGCTTTTTCGTCTAAGAGTGCTTGTACGTTATCAGCGAGACCTTTTACCAACGCTACCTCAACAAATATCAACGGTTCGTTGGGCATATTGGGGTGGAAAAAAGCAAAGCAGCGTCGATCAGAATCCAGCCGGTTTTTTAAATCATCCCAGCTCTTGATGGCGTGTACGGCTTCATAGGCTATTAGCTTTTCCAGTAGTTCTGCGCTGGAGTGCCAGTTGATCTGCTCAAGTTGTAATAAACCGATATCGAACCAGCTGATCAATAGCCGTTTGAGGTCTTCTTCAAGCGGCTTTAGTTCAGGGTGTTCGGATTTGAGGGAGAGTAGCTGTGCTCGCATATCCACAAGAAACTTGATCCCCTCAGGCAGTTCATTAAATAGCTTAAGTAGCTTCATACGGGGCGGCTCTAAAGCTTTACGTAAATGCAATGCAGCTTCTGCTCTATCCTCTGCCGCAGCCGTTTGCCATTGGCTGATTTGCTGTTCTACTTGTTGGCAATCGGTGTCGTAGTGTTGGCAAAGTACTCTGAGAAAGCGGAGTTGGCCTTCAGCGCTTAGAGCCAGATAGCTTCGGCCAAGCGTCGCAGCTCTGACACGTGCAGCGACTTCGCCACCTTTATCAGCTAGGCAATGATCTATCCACAGCTTTAGTGTCTGCTCGTCATCTTCGCTCAGTTCAGGGGAGAGGTTTAGTTGCTCTTGGGTAGCTCGGTTTTCTGTTGCATCGCGCCATACATGTCGCAGGCGCCCTAAGGTGCGCTCCAAAAAACTGTGATTGACGGTTGTTGGCATACTTACCTCATCGTTCGAAAACGTGTTTGTGTCGTGGATCTGTTAATCAAACTATCAAATAAAAATTCAAAAACCAAGTAAAAACCCTTGGTTTTTTGAGATAAAACCATTAGCTTAGAAAGCAGTTTAATGAGAAAGCATTGAAAAAGAGGTCTTTTATGCAAGAACTACACGGCTTTTATTTAGAGGATTTAGAGGTTGGCCAGAGTGCGAGCTACGCCAAAACGATTACAGAAGCAGATGTCATCTTGTTTGCGGGTATTTCTGGTGATGACAATCCCGTGCATATCAATGCGGAATATGCCGCAGAGACCATGTTCAAAGAGCGCATCGTGCATGGCATGTTTAGTGCTGCACTCATTTCGGCGGTCTTAGGCACCCGCTTACCAGGCCCAGGAGCTATCTATATTGATCAACAGATTCAGTTTAAGGCGCCTGTCCATATTGGTGATACTGTGACTGCGACGGCACGTGTTCTTGAAATTAATCATGAGCGCCGTCGTGTGACTTTGGAAACGATTTGTACAGTTAAAGGAAAAGTCGTGGCTGAGGGTGTTGCAACGAATATGGTCGACCGTCGACCAGAGGGCTGTTGAGATGATGTTAGAGAAAGATAATTCCTGTTTGATGGTTATTGATGTACAGAGTCGCCTGTTACCCGGTATCCATGAAAGTGAGAAGTTGGTTCAGTATTGCGACTCACTGGTGGAACTGGCTCAGGCTTTGAATATCCCCGTACATGGAACCGAGCAGTATCCAGAGGGTGTTGGCCCGACGGCAGATGGCTTGCGTGAGCGAGTGGGTGAAGGTGAGTTTACGGGTAAAACCTTTTTCTCTTGTGTGGATGCGCCACAGTTTGCGGATAAGTTGGCGAGCATTACACAGGATCAGGTTGTTATCTGCGGAATGGAAGCTCATGCCTGCGTTTTACAAAGCGCGCTAGGTTTTAAAGCGATGGGAAAAGAGGTGTTTGTTGTTGCGGACGCGATCTCATCAAGAAACCCTGTCGATACTGAGCTGGCTATCGCCCGTATGCGTGAAGAAGGCATCAAAATTGTTACCCGTGAGATGGTCGGCTTTGAATGGCTGCGTCGCTCGGATGCAGAGGGCTTTAAACTGTTCAGCATGAAGTTTCTGCGATAAGCCAAACGAGCGCTACAAGGAGATTGAGGATGCAAAATAATAATAACAATCCGTACGAAACAGGTTTGGACAAAGGCCCTGCAAATTTTGAAGCCTTAAGTCCATTGCCTTTCATTGAGCGGGCGGCGTCTGTTTATCCAGACCGTCCCGCTGTTATTTATGGAAAATTAACACGTTCATGGCAGGAAACGTATGAGCGTTGCCGACGGGTCGCTTCATCCTTAGCGCAGCGTGGCGTAGGGAAGGGCGATACGGTTGCGGCACTCCTTCCGAACATACCGGAAATGCTAGAACTGCACTTTGCTGTTCCTATGATTGGTGCAGTTTTGAATGCTCAAAATATTCGGCTGGACGCTGAAACTATCGCCTTTATGCTCAATCATGCTAAAGCGAAGGTGTTGCTGGTGGATGGTGAGTTTGCCCGTGTTGCCAGAGATGCGCTGGTGCTATGCGAGCATGAGGTACAGGTGATTGATGTACTGGATCCGGCCAGTGGAATTGAGCATCGTTTAAGCGAATTGAGTTACGATCAATTAGTGGCTGATGGTGATCCAGAGTATCAATGGCAACTGCCAAATGATGAGTGGCAGGCGATTGCACTGAATTACACATCGGGTACGACGGGGAATCCCAAAGGGGTTGTTTATCACCATCGTGGGGCTTATCAAAATGCATTGAGCAATATTCTGGGTCAGCAGTTGCCTGCACATGCGGTATACCTGTGGACGTTGCCGATGTTCCATTGCAATGGTTGGTGCTACCCTTGGGCTGTCACGGCGGTCGCTGGCACTCACGTATGCTTGCGCCAAGTACGCCCTGAACTGATCTTTGCAGCTTTGAAGCGGGAAAATGTAACCCATTTTTGTGGTGCGCCGATTGTTCTCAATCTTATGTTGAACGCGCCTGAAGCGAAGGATTTTGTATCTGAACAGCCCATTACTGTGACGACAGGGGGGGCTGCGCCACCGGCTTCAATTATAGAAGGCATGGAGCGGATGGGTATCCAAGTGGTACATGCTTATGGCCTGACGGAAACCTATGGCCCCAGTGTGTTTTGCGACTTCCAGCAAGCGTGGGCTGGCCTGCCATTGAGCGAAAAAGCGCGAATGATGTCGCGTCAGGGGGTGAGAGCGCCAGCGGTCGGTGCCCTGATGGTAGCGGACCCTATCTCCATGCAGCCAGTTGCAAAAGATGCGCAAGCGATGGGTGAGGTCTTTATTCGTGGCAACACGGTTATGAAGGGCTACTTAAATAATACGGAAGCGACGGCGTCGGCGTTTGAAGGAGGCTGGTTCCACACAGGCGATTTAGCGGTATGGCATCCTGACGGCTATATCGAAGTTAAAGACCGCACAAAAGATATTATCATCTCAGGTGGTGAAAATATCTCCACGCTGGAAGTAGAGGATACCTTGTTCCGCCACCCAGACATTCTTGAAGCAGCGGTTGTTGCGTTACCTGATGAGCATTGGGGGGAGGTGCCTTGTGCGGTGGTAACGTTAAAGGCCGAGGCTGAAGTGACCGCTGAGGATATCATTGCTCACTGTCGTGCTCATCTGGCCCACTTTAAGTGCCCTAAACGAGTGCTGTTTTCTCCTTTACCCAAGACATCCACTGGCAAAGTGCAAAAGTTTGCATTGCGAGAGTTGGTCAAAGCGTCCTTTTAACAGGGCGCTTTATTTTCGCGAGTTTTGTTATCATGGAGCTGGGCAATGATACTAAGTCATGGGAAAAAACAGAGCGTAATGAACCCCTCGAATAGCAAAGATTGCGTTAGTGAACTGACTGGTGATGCTGAGCGTAACCGTTTGTTAGCTGAGATGGCCGAGCAGTCCACCGATATGATCTCCCGCCATACGCCAGATGATTGGCGTTTTATCTATGCCTCACCTGCTGTGAAAGTTGTTTTGGGGTTTGAAGTAGATGAGATTATCGGTATGTCGGCTTATGAACTTTACCACCCGGATGATGTTGATGACTTTAAGCGTCGCCGCCCGAGTGTTATCTACGATCAAGGGTTCTATACGCATACCTATCGCTTTCGTCGTAAAGATGGTTGCTATACGTGGCTAGAAAGCACCAGCCGGACGATTCGCGATAGTGATACCGGAGAGCTGCGCGAGATCCTTGTGGTATCCCGAGATGTCAGCCATCGTGTGGATGCCGATGCGCGTATGCGACAATATCAAAATGAACTGAACCGGGCATCTCGGATGGCGGCCATAGGAGAGATGGCTTCTGGGTTAGCCCATGAACTCAATCAGCCGTTAACGGCGATCATCAATTATGCGCGCGGGATTGAAAGGCGAGTGGCGAGCAATCCTGAGCTGACGCTGGATGAATTACAACTCCCCCTGGCACGCATTGCTGCTACCGCCCAAAGAGCTGGGGATATTTTACATCGCATGATGGATTTTGCCCGTAAGCGCGAGCCTAAGCGCGAACCGCTGGATCTGTCTGAGCTAGTGACAGGGTTGATAGAGTTTTGCAGTAATATGGCTAAGCAGCATAATGTACAGATAGAAAGCCGTATGCCAAGGCCGTTGCCAAATGTGATGGCGGATCGTGTTCAGATAGAACAAGTTTTGTTGAATTTACTCCTGAATGGGATTGAAACGAGTCAGCGCCCTGCAGATCAACTTTGTGGAAAAGTCTGGGTCGAAGCTTCTCTCTATAAAGGGAAGCAGGTTATGATTTCAGTTTGTGATCAGGGCGAAGGCATACCTGATAACGATGCGGAGCCCCTGTTTGAACAGTTTTTCACAACCAAAGAGAATGGATTAGGGATGGGGTTACCCATCAGCCGTTCGCTGGTGGAAGCGCATGGCGGCCAATTGATTGGTGAGAATCTGGCAGAGGGCGGTGCGGCTTTTCGTGTAATTCTGCCAGAGGTTGTGGGCAACAACGCTTTGATAAATAACGAGAGCAGATGAGTACAGAAGCTAACCCGACGGTTTTTGTGGTTGATGATGATGCGGATGTGCGCGATTCCTTACAGTGGCTATTAGAATCTGTAGGCTTGCATGTACAGACGTTTGAGACTGGACAAGCCTTTCTGGAAGCAGTCTCTGCGAAGGCTAGGGGCTGTATTCTTATGGATGTGCGTATGCCGGGTATCAGCGGCTTAACGGCGCAAAAACAGCTCTCAGCGCAGCAAATAAGTATGCCTTTAATTATGATCTCTGGCCATGCGGATGTGGATATGGCTGTTACCGCCATGACTCAGGGAGCTAAAACCTTTTTGCAGAAGCCATTCAGTGATCAAGCCTTAATCGATCATGTTCAGCAAGCGTTGCTGATAGATGAGCAGCGTTGGCGGCAACAATCACAGATAGATGATCTGAAAGCGCACTACGACAGTTTGACGCGACGAGAGCGCCAAGTATTTGAGGGTGTTGTCTCCGGCATGTCTAATCAGGAGATAGCTGATCATCTCTCAATTAACCGTAAAACGGTTGAGGGGCATCGTAGTCATATGATGGCTAAAATGCAGGCCAGCTCGTTATCTGAGTTGGTTCAGATGTCAGTTCGCTTAGGGCTTATGCAGCCTTTCAGTTAACGTAGACACCGTTTCTCCTAGTGCCTAAGGTGCCAGCCTGATACTGACCGGGTATAATATGAGTCTATTTCTCACTGACGTTTTAAAAGCGAGCTTCCCTATGAGCGTAACTGGCACTCTCTATATCGTATCTGCCCCTTCTGGTGCGGGTAAAACCAGCCTTGTTAAAGAGCTACTGAAGCAAGACGGCGGTATTCGTGTATCGGTATCCCATACCACACGTCCCACACGCCCTGGTGAAGTGGATGGTCAGGATTACAACTTTGTCTCCATGGCGGAGTTTGATCAGCTGATCGAAACCCATAGCTTTTTAGAGTATGCCGAGGTTTTTACCAACAAATATGGCACTTCACGTATTTGGGTTGAAGAGCAGCTAGCAAAAGGGACAGATGTTATTCTGGAAATTGATTGGCAGGGCGCGCAGCAGGTTCGTAAGCTGATGCCAGAGGCGGTGTCTATTTTTATTCTCCCTCCTTCTCGTGAGGAGTTGCGTCGTCGCTTGACCGGCCGAGGCCAGGATGCGGAAGAGGTGATAGACCTGCGTATGTCTCAGGCGATCAGCGAGATGGTGCATTTTGATGAGTTCGATTTTGTTGTCATCAACGATCAGTTTGATAAGGCCTTGGCAGAGTTACACGCCATCTTCACAGCGCAGAGGCTTCTGCTGACTAATCAGCGGGTCAGGCAGGCGAATCTATTGGCTGATCTCTTGTCAGAATAAGCCGTTTTAGGTACAATCGCCGGTCCTTTAAAGTACCAAATTCTCCGAGGTTTAGCATGGCACGCGTTACTGTTGAAGATTGCCTGGAAAATGTAGATAACCGTTTTGAACTCGTAATGGTTGCCGCCAAACGTGCTCGTCAGCTGGCTACCGGTGGTAAAGACCCAAAAGTGGACCGTGAAAACGATAAAGACACGGTTGTTGCTTTGCGCGAAATCGCAGAAAACCTAGTCAATAAGTCTATTTTAGACGACGTTGGCAATCATTAATCTCTCCCATTTTGATCGGCGTTATTCCATCTGAAGGCATTTGTCAGTAGATTATTAGCAGAGCCCGAAGTATTGGAGGAATAATGCCGACGATTGACGCCCTTTCTGAACGTCTATCTGACTATCTTGATCTTCAGCAGATCAGAGAGGTTCGTCGCGCCTATTTCTATGCTGAGCAGGCTCATGACGGCCAGCGCAGAAAAAGTGGTGAGCCCTACGTCACCCATCCCTTAGCTGTTTCAAGTATTCTTGCCACGATGCATATGGATCATCAAAGTTTGATGGCCGCCATGTTGCATGACGTAATTGAAGATACAGAAATCAGCTATGAGGCAATTGAAGCCCAGTTTGGAACCTCCGTCGCGGATATCGTTGATGGTGTATCTAAGCTGACACATCTTGAGTTTGAAACCAAAGCAGAAGCGCAGGCGGAAAACTTTCAAAAGATGGTACTGGCGATGGCTGAGGATATCCGGGTCATTCTTGTGAAGCTTGCTGACCGTATGCACAACATGCGTACGTTAGGTTCAATGCCGGCTGTTAAGCAGCAGCGTATCGCGCGAGAAACCATGGACATTTACGCGCCGGTTGCTGCTCGTCTAGGTATGCGGGATATGCAGGTTGAGTTAGAAGACCTAGCGTTCCAAGCGTATTACCCGATGCGGGCTAAGCATATACGCCGTGCGGTTGTGCAGGCGCGTGGTCAGCGCAAAGATGTCATCAGCTCGATTGAACAGGCAATTCGCGAACGCCTGCACCAAGAGAAACTGCCGGGCTTGGTCTCAGGGCGAGAAAAGCATCTCTATAGCATCTATACCAAGATGAAAGCGCAGCGTAAATCCTTCTCCGATATTATGGATGTGTTTGCGTTTCGTATTGTCACGGAAACCGTTGACGATTGTTATCGCGTCTTGGGAGCTGTGCATAACTTATACAAACCTGTGCATGGGCGTTTTAAAGACTATATTGCAATTCCCAAAGCGAATGGCTATCAATCCTTGCATACGGAATTATTCGGTGCCAAAGGTATTGCCATCGAAGTACAGATTCGTACACACGAGATGGATGCCGTTGCTAGCCAAGGGATAGCAGAGCATAGCCATTACAAGGTCTATGGTGACTCAGACAGTGCGGTAGGTTCCTATAACCGTGCGCGTAAATGGGTACAAGGTTTGTTGGAGATGCAAAAGCGCGCGGGTGACTCCATGGAGTTCATCGAGCACGTTAAAAAAGACCTGTTCCCTGATGAAGTCTATGTATTTACACCGAAAGGTAAAATTCTGGAGTTGCCTCGTGGTGCGACACCTGTGGACTTTGCCTATGCGGTGCATACAGGAGTTGGTAACTCTTGCGTATCGTGTCGTATTAACCGTCGGTTGGCTCCGTTATCTGAGCCACTAGAAAGTGGTGAAACGGTGGAGATCATTACGACACCTAGCGCCCAACCTAATATGGCGTGGCTGAATTTTGTTGTGACCGGAAAGGCGCGATCCAGTATTCGCCACTTTCTCAAGAATCAGCAACGTCATGAATCGGTAGAGCTTGGACGCCGCTTGCTGAATCAATTTCTCGGGCACTATGGCATTAGTGTTGACGAGGTTAACCCAGAGAAACTCGATACTTTGCTGCAAGAAGCCGCTTTTGAAAGTATCGAAGATCTGCTTGAAGATATTGGTATGGGAAACCGCATGGCTTATGTGGTTGCCCGTAAATTGAAGCCTGATGAGCATGAGACGTTGGAGGCAGCCCAAAACCAAAAACCGATTGCGGTTCAAGGTACTGAGGGGATGGTGATTCAATATGCGAAATGCTGCCGTCCAATCCCGGGAGACAAAATTATCGGCCATATCAGCAGTGGCCGCGGTTTAGTTATTCATCGTACCGAATGCCGCAATATCCGCTATATGAAAGATGATCCACAAAAGTGTATCTATCTTGAGTGGTCGGAAGCGATGGAAGGTGAGTTTACGGTCATGCTTAAATTAGAGGTTGCATCTCAGCGAGGCGTGATTGCTAACTTGGCGACCACTGTTTCTGCGACTGGGGCTAATATTCTCAAAATTGATATGGGTGAGAAAGAGGGGCAGCTTGCCGCTGTTGATATGGAAATTGCTGTCACGGATCGTATTCATTTGGCTCGGGCTATCAAGAAGCTACGAGCGTTACGCACAGTTTCCCGGGTAATTCGACTCTAAAGCGCTCATAGCGCCTGCCTTTTTCCTTTTTTTTAACTTTTTTGCACTCAAAGTAGTCAATTTGGTGACTATTAACCCATATCGCCTATAATTTCTTCAAGGGGAGTGGGTAATAACCCTGATAATCATTTTGTGAGCGGAGTATAGCTTTTGGCTGTTGGTGTAAATACATTGGGATGTGATGCTGCAGACCCGTCCGCAGCACGATTGGTTTTGTTACACGATAACCTTGGAAAAGTGTTAGTGCTGTTACATGCTACAAAGTTACTCAATCTGGTTAGCATATGGCGTGCAACGGAGCGGCATCTACAACCGGTCAAAGGTGAGGATGTGCGGCGGTTTTTCAGTCAAGAGAAACTACAAACACCCGAAGGGCAAAAGCGGCTTTTTTCCTTACCTGTTTTTATTGACCAAGAGTGTGAAGCGCTCGAGTCCTTAAGTGTAATTGAGCCTCATAGTGGCTTACGGTTTGTAGCCGATCGTGCGTGGTATCTGTCTACGATGCAGTCTTTGCGCGTGGGCTTAAGTGTGTCGGATATTGAGCGCGTACAGCCTCAGGGTGATGATGAGCAAGTGATCACCCAGGCCGTAGAGCGTTTCACTGCGTTGCGTATACGGCAGCGACTTGAGGATACGCTAGGTTTACCAAGCCTAGCGCCGACGACACAAAAAATTATTATGCTTCGCTCAGATAGCTCAGCTGGCGTCGATAGGCTGGTTCCTGTGGTTAAGGTTGACCCTAGCCTATCCGCACAGGTGATGAGCTGGTCAGTTTCTCCGTACTATGCGGCCCCTGGCAGCATACAGTCGATAGATGACGCAATTATCCGTGTTTTGGGCTTTGATTTAGTGGTCAACTTAGCGTTAGGAATAGCCATGGGTAAAACCCTGACGCTGCCTGACGATGTACCTAGAAATCAAACCCCTTATTGGCTACAAGCGGTCTATACCGCCACCTTGGCAGAGCGCCTTGCTAAAAAGATGCCGCTCGATATGCGACCTAAGCCCGGTTTGGTTTACCTAACAGGGCTTTTACATAATTTTGGCTATATTGTGTTGGCTCATCTCTTTCCGCCCCACTTCTCATTACTGTCACGCTATATTGAGGCGAATCCGCATTTGCGCTTTGATTATATTGAGAAGCACTTATTGCATGTTACGCGAGAGCAAATAGGTGCGTGGCTTATGGAAAGCTGGGCGCTGCCTGAGGAGGTGTACCGCGGTGTTCGTTATCTCAATGACCCTTTACATCCGCAAGCTGATGCGTTCTCTCAGGTGGTTCATTTGGCAAACCGGGCTTTGCGACAAGCAGGTTGTGCCGATGGTCCAATCGAGCCCTTGGACACGGAGTTATTGACTAAAACAGGCCTGACGCAGGTGCAAATTACAGCTGAGCTAGAGCAGATGCGAGCAGATGATGAGGCTTTACAAGAATTAACTAGAACGCTGGCAGACCTCTAAGAGGTCACCAGCGCTGCCTCTAATGATTCTAGCTGTTCGAGTTGCTCCATCCATTCCATCTCGATAGCTTCTATCTGCTGCTTTAACTCCGCTTGAGTTGAGAGTATCTGCTTTAGCTTATCTTTGTTGGCTGCGTCATAAAGACTGTTGTCGGCTAATAGCAACTCCGCTTCATTAAGCTGCTGTTGGTGTTTGGCGAGCTGGTTTTCGAGCTTTTCAATCGATTTCTTGAGTGGGCTAAGTTTCTTTCGTTGTTCGGCGGCTTCTCGTTTTTGCTCTTTGCGTTCAGCGGCTGATAACGAGCGACTCTCGCGCTCTGCTGGACTTTCAGCCTGCTGCTCAGATTTACGTTGGTCTGACAACCACTGTTGATAATCGTCTAAATCACCGTTGAAATCGCTGACAGTGCCGTTGGCAACCAATAGAAACTGATCAACGGTATTGCGCAGCAAGTGGCGATCATGGGATACCAGAATAACCGCCCCTTCGAACTCCTGCATGGCCACAGTAAGTGCGTGGCGGACTTCCAAGTCTAAATGGTTTGTTGGTTCGTCAAGCAGTAAAAGATTGGGTTTCTGCCATGCGATCAACGCGAGGGCTACGCGAGCTTTTTCGCCACCAGAGAAGCGCTTCACTGGTGCTAAGGCATCATCACCAAAGAAACCAAAAGAGCCTAGATAGTTGCGTACCTCTTGGTCTGATGCTTGTGGGGAGATACGCATGATATGCAGCAGAGGTGATGCTTCAAGATCTAAGGCTTCCAGTTGATGCTGGGCAAAATAGCCAATACGTAAATGTTCACCGCAATAGCGTTCCCCCTCTAGAAGAGGAAGGTCGCCCATCAGGGTCTTAATCAAGGTCGATTTGCCCGCGCCGTTTGGCCCTAGCAGGCCGATGCGAGAGCCGGGAGTCAGTGTCAAAGAGATACCCGCTAAGATCGCTTTATCGGCATATCCACAATTGACATGGCGAAGGGATAGCAGGGGATTGGACACCTTGTCGCTACTATGAAAATGAAAGCTAAAAGGGCTATCCACGTGGGCAGCGGCGATCCTTTCCATGCGTTCCAGCTCTTTGATTCGGCTCTGAGCTTGTTTGGCTTTGGAGGCTTTTGCTTTAAAACGACGTACAAAACCTTCTATTTCGGCGATGCGAACTTGCTGTTTCTCAAATTGTGCTTGTTGTTGCGCCAAGCGTTCGGCCCGAGCGCGCTCAAAGGCGCTGTACTGGCCTTTGTAGATAGTCAGCTTCTGTTGATGCATGTGGGTAATGTGGGTAACCACTTCATCTAAAAAGTCACGGTCATGGGAGATCAGTAAAAGCGTTCCTGGGTAGGTTTTTAGCCACTGTTCAAGCCACAAAGTTGCATCTAAGTCTAAGTGGTTTGTAGGCTCATCAAGGAGCAGTACGTCTGAGCGACACATCAGCGCCTGCGCAAGGTTGAGGCGAATCCGCCAGCCTCCGGACAGCGCTTTCACTTCTCGCTGCATATCCGACTGTTTGAAGCCCAACCCTGCTAGTAATTGTTCCGCTCTAGCCGGTGCGCTGTAGCCGTTGATTGAGTCCAGTGCGGCATGGAGCTCACCTAACTTCTCGGGTTGATTTGCTGCTTCAGCCGCTGCAATTGCCGCTTCTATTTGACGTAGCTGAGGGTCGCCATCGAGGACATAGTCAAGGACACTGCGATCAATGGCTGTGACCTCTTGCGCCATATGTGCGATGGTCATATTTGCTTGCAAGAAGCACTCGCCCGCATCGGGGTGGAGCTCGCCTAGTAGCAATTTGAAAAGACTGGATTTGCCAACGCCGTTCGCGCCGATAATACCGACTTTCCAACCAGGATAGATGGTCAGGTTGGCTTGCTCTAGTAAAAACTGAGTGCCACGGTGTAAGCTGAGTTCTTTTAACTGGATCATAGGCGCGGGATTCTACCATAGCTATGCAATTACAAAATCCTCTTTGGGACTACGCATTAAAACTTTATGCATCAGATGTTGTGCAATCACTCTGTTTGCGTCTGCAAAATGAGCAGGGACTAAGCGTTAATAGGCTATTATATGCGGGTTGGTTAACCCAACAACACTGTTTATTGGATGCTTCGTTATTGGAGTGCTCTCATGCTTGCTACTGGCAACAGCAGATTACTTCTCCCTTACGTGTGATCCGTTATCAGGTGAGAGAGGCAAAGCAGAATGAGCCGCATCTAGCCTCTTTGTATAGAGTTTTACGGCAGGCAGAGTTGGAAGCAGAGCGTATTGAACTAGCGCACCTATACTCGCTTAGGCGTAGGCGAGATGATGCAGGCTTGTCTTCTTCTCATTTAATGGAACGTAATCTGAGAGAGGTCGCTTTATTGGCGGGGCGGCGAGATAATACGCCATGCATGGAATTATTAACGGCATTAGGTGAGGCGTTATTAAAACCGCGTTAAGATTGGCTTATCGATGAACTTTACGGTTTAATCAGGCACTAACGCTGTAACTCAGTCTTTCGGTAACAAGGAAAATAGAATGAAAAAAACTCTACTGGCAATGACTCTGGCGACGACGATGGTGGCTGTTTCTTCCGCTCAAGCCTTTGAATTGAAAAATGATGAGCAGAAGTTGAGCTATAGCTTGGGTTTGGTGCTAGGTGAAAAGCTGAAAATGGATCTGGAAACAATGGATCTGGAAGCGTTCCAAGAAGGTATTAAAGCGGTCTATAGCGGTACGACTCCTTTGCTGGATAGCCAGCAAGTGAATGAAACCATGCAGGCTTTCCAAGTGCGTAAGATGGAAGAGCAGCGTCAAGCGGCGGCAAAAATTGCTCAGGCCAATCTCGAAGCAGGCCAAGCGTTCTTAGCTGAAAATGGTAAAAAAGAGGGTGTTAAAACAACAGAAAGTGGTTTGCAGTATGAAGAGCTAACTGCGGGTACGGGTAAACAACCAACGGCAGAAGATACAGTAAAAGTACATTATCGCGGGACGTTGATTGATGGAACAGAGTTCGATAGCTCTTATGCCCGCAACGAACCTGTTTCTTTCCCGCTCAATGGAGTGATTCCAGGCTGGACAGAAGGTTTACAGTTGATGAAGGAAGGTGGGAAAGCGCGTTTGGCGATCCCAGCTGATTTAGCTTATGGCCCAGGTGGTATGGGTAATGCGATTGGGCCGAACTCAACATTACTATTTGACGTTGAGTTGTTGGAAGTTAATCCAGCGCCTTAGAGTGTAGACAAATAAGATAAAAATGGCCGCTGATGCGGCCATTTTCTATTTTAGGATATTCATAATACCGTTTGAGCCTGCGGCATAATATTCGCCATTGCCGAAACCAACCGCATAAATGCTGGTGCTGGTAGGGCCATAAGGGTCTTTTTTGTGAGCGCGCCAGCGTTTTAATTCGGAGCCGCTTGAAACATCCCAAAGCTGGATCAAGCCTGAGGCTGTTCCGGTTAACAACTGCTCATTATTTGCCGAAAAGCGTGCGGCTACAAAGCTGACACGCTTGGGGAAAAACCCATCGCTACCTGATAATGTGTGTATGATCTCCCCTGAGCGGGTATCCCATAAAATGGCTTGATCGAGGTTACTTGCGCTAAACGCGATATTTGCATTAGGAGCAAGTGCGACAACATCAATGATGTTATTGAGTGTTATCTGTTGTAGCGGCTGACCGCTACGCATATCCCAGAAAGTTGTTTTATAATCATCTGAACCAGTTAGCGCGGTTAGCGTGTCTTGGCTTAAAGCAACACTTCTTACACGGCCTTCGTGGCGAAGTGTTTGGCGAATACCGCCATTTTTAATATCAAAGTAGACTGCGTCATGATTACCTAGCCCAAGCAAGGCATAGTCACCTTCGGATGCAATATCCAGATCTAATATCTCACCCGGAGAACTCCAGAACCATTCTGCCTGTCCAGTATCCGTATGCCATAGTACCAAGTCTTGTTGATTCGCAGTGACGGCGAACTTTGCTTCTGGTGAAAAACCTGACTCCGCAATAATGGAGCGCTCTCCGGCCTTATGATTCCAGTCGTACAGGCGGGCATTTTTTTGAATATTCCACAGGCTTCCCCCCTCTTCTTGAGACCCAATAAGTGCATACTGACCATCTGAAGAGATGTCGGCACTATAGGTGCCCAGCGTAGCGTATTGATGCCAAGCGGCCGGTTTATTTGCACTATCGCAACCGCTGACCAACATTGCCAAAATGGATAAACCCGCTAGCCGAAGCGTACCTTTCTTCATCAAGCGTTTTCCAGAATCATGTCCTTGTGTGCGGTATGTAAAATTTCTATTAGCTGATCCTCCAAAGCAAAGCGTTCTTCTAGCGCTTCTCCAAGTTTTGATAGCTGAAAGGAAAACTCACGAATTTGCTGCACGGTTGGAGATGCAAATGCTGCATAATCATCATTAAAATCCAGAGCAGCATCAGTTGTCGGTTGGATTTTAGGGAAGATCTGTTGCGCTGCTTCGAGGCTGCCATCGTTAAACTCGCTACCTTCCCGAAGTAGTTGTTCATAAACCTCAAAGTGACCCGATGACAGGTAATCCATCATGGTTGTGCAAAAAGTAGATAGGTGGTCATCCAGTGTATTGACAGTAACGCTAGGCAGCGCAACAAATTGGCTAATCAATGTGCGGCGATGTTCCAGCCAGTTATCAATAATATCGTTGACCCCACCCCAACGCTCTAGGGAGGTTTGGCATTTTTCCAGCATAAGTGGATCCTTAATTATCTATCTCTGCTTTAATACTAATCCTAAGGATGTTTCAGGTGCAAGAAAGATCGCCTGACGAAGGGCAAAACGATGGTTATACTTAGGGAAACTTGATTTGTCGCATAGGGAGCGCTCACATGGTGTTGTTACGTTTTATCGGAGTTTTGTTAATTAGCTGCTGGCTGCCATTGGCGGTAGCCGCCGATGAAGAAAAGCCTAAAGAAGACTATGTTGGGTATATTGAGCTTAAGCCATTTATTGCGAATTTTGGCGGACCGGGGAAAACGCGCTTCCTAAAGTGTGAGATCACTATTCAAGTAGGAACCGAAGATGCCCACCATGCCGTTAACCACCATATGCCACACATTCGTAATGATCTGGTATTTCTTTTGAGTGCACAGACCGATGAGGATGTTGCTACGGTAGAGGCGCAGCAGACGCTGGCGAAAAAAGGATTGCAGTTGGTACAAAAACTGTTGGTAGAAGAAGAGGGTGAGGCGATGGTTAATGACCTCTTCTTCACCAGCTTTGTCGTTCAGTAACGATTAGCTTTCCAGGTAGTTTTGCAAGTAGTGGTCGAAGTCGAGGTTGTCGTTAGCTTCGATCGCTGCTTGGGCTGCTAGAGAGTCTTCTACCTGTTGGCTAAAAGCAATTTGGGCCTGCGGAGCAAGCTCTGATGCGATGATAGATTGACGGTGCTCGATACTTTTTTGTACTAACCACTGGGTATGATTAAGCCCCGTATCCATCAACGCTTTAAGCACTTGAGCCGACGGTGTTTTTGAGACGTCATCCAGTTTGCCTTGTTGGCTGGTTACCGCTTTTTTGTAGTCCTGAGTATCGTGAAGCAGGTCCAGTACCTCGGCGGTTTCAGCAACCCAGCTAAGTACTTCGTTGCCTGCGTCTCTGAGTAACATCTCCCCTGATGCGGTTTCCAGTGTAATACCTGGCTCTCGACCGCGCGTGATGACTTTTTCCATGTTGTCACTGATAAGCTCACACTCTTGATCACTGATCTCATCATCACTGACCAATAAGCAGCTAATGAGAAAAGCATCTAAAAAACGTGCTTGTTCAGCATCGATACCGATAGGCATGAATGGATTGATATCGGTGTTGCGGACTTCAATATATTCAACTCCTCGCTGCTGTAACGCATGAAGCGGCTTTTCACCCGATTCGGTTACTCGTTTTGGACGTATATCGCTGTAGTACTCATTTTCTATCTGTAGGATGTTGGTGTTGAGTTGGCGATATTGTCCGTCGACTTTAACCCCCAGTTTCTCATAAGCAGGATAAGAGGTATGTATCGCTCTGTGAAGCGAGTGGGTATAGGTGTTCAAGTGGTTAAAGCAGATGTTCAAAGTCGATTGAGCTTTGTTGGAGTAGCCTAGGTCGCTCATACGCAGTGAAGTCGCATAAGGAAGATACAGCGTATGGTCATGAAGGTGTTCAAGGTTGTGAGGCTTACCTTCTAAAAAGGAGTCGCATAGCGCTGGGGATGCGCCAAATAGGTAAAGAAGCAGCCATGAATGGCGGCGGAAGTTACGAATTAAACGAAAATAAGAGGCAGACCTAAACGCTTGTAGTGAGCCTGTACCGCCTTGCTGCGCTTGTAATGCGGCCCAGAAGTCATCAGGCAAGGAGAAGTTGTAATGGATACCGGCGATAGTTTGCATCATTTTTCCATAACGATGCTCCAGTCCCACGCGATAGATATGTTTCAGTTGACCAACATTGGAGCTACCGTAGCGAGCGATCGGTATCGATGCTGCATCATGGATATGGCAAGGCATACTGCCGCCCCAAATCAGCTCCTCTCCGAGGTGCTGGTAGCTAAAACGATGCAGATCGGTTAAGTAAGAAAGGGCATCTTCAGGTCGCTCAAAGACAGGCGTTATGAACTCTAGCAGTGATTCTGAGTAATCCGTCGTAATATGCCCGTTGGTGAGTGCTGAGCCAAGACCGATGGGGTGATCTGTTTGGACGAGTTCACCGGCTGGCGAGACGCGAAGCCCCTCTTTTTCTATACCGTGAAGTACGCCTTTGAGAAGCTGATGGTTGCCACTGGAAACCAGTTGATTAAGCTGTTGTTTGAGAACGGATGCCAAAACTGATTCCTTCTAGAGTAAAAACATGATGCAACATTATAGACCAGAGTGATGTAAAAGCGGCACTGAAACAGAGCGTTGCATTATTTGATTTTAAATCCGGCGGCCTTAAGCCCTGCGGTTAAACTGGCCGTTGGTTTCTTTTGGGGTTTGGTTTGGGCGTTATACGGCTTAGCTTGCTGGCTGGTTTGGCTTTTCATGCTCAGGGCGATGCGGCGTCGAGCTGTATCGACTTCAACCACGCGAACCTGAACGATATCCCCAGCCTTAACGACCTGATGTGGGTCTTTGACAAATTGATCAGCTAACTGGGAGATGTGTACCAAGCCATCTTGATGGACGCCTATATCGACGAAAGCGCCAAAATTGGTGACATTGGTGACCACGCCTTCAAGTCGCATCCCTTCGTTTAGATCATTGAGTGTTTCTACGCCTTCGGCAAACTGGGCGGTTTGAAATTCAGGACGTGGGTCACGCCCGGGCTTTTCCAGCTCTGCAATCACATCTTTAACCGTGTAGCTACCAAACTGACCGTTCACGAACTGCTCAGGCTCAAGCTGCTGAATAAGTGTAATGTTACCGATGAGCGCAGAAGTTTTGCAGTTAAGCGCTGCTGCCATCTGTTCAACAAGCGGATAAGATTCGGGGTGCACGGACGAGTTGTCGAGTGGTTGTTTTCCATGACGAATACGTAAAAATGCTGCGCATTGTTCAAATGCTTTTGCGCCTAATCGCGGTACTTTTATGAGCTGTTTCCTGTTATTGAAAGAGCCATGCTCGTCTCGATAAGTGACGATGTTTTGGGCGGTTGTACGATTCAGTCCTGCTACTTGAGCCAGCAGCTCACAGGAAGCACTGTTCAAATCGACACCTACATGGTTTACACAGTCTTCGACAACATTTTGTAGGGATTCGGCAAGGGCTTTTTGATCTACATCGTGTTGATATTGGCCTACACCGATCGCTTTTGGATCAATCTTTACGAGCTCAGCTAGAGGGTCTTGTAGGCGGCGAGCGATAGATACGGCGCCGCGAATGGTGACATCAAGGTCTGGGAACTCTTCACTGGCGAGCTGTGAAGCAGAGTAGACGGAGGCACCTGCTTCGCTCACCATAACGGCAGTAAGACCAAGCTCAGGGCGTTGCTTTATCAGCGCCTTGGCTAGTTGCTCTGTTTCTCGTGAGGCTGTGCCGTTACCAATACTGATTAAAGCGGCCTTGTGCTTTTTGGCCAGCAAGGCCAGTTGATGGATCGCCTCGTCCCAGCGCTTGTGAGGAGCGTGAGGGTAGAGCGTACAGTAATCCAATAACTTGCCTGTTGCATCGACTACAGCGACCTTTGTGCCGGTACGTAAACCCGGGTCTAATCCAATAGTTACTTTGGCCCCTGCAGGAGCGGCAAGTAGCAGATCTTTGAGGTTTCGTGCAAAGACCTTAATGGCTTCTTGCTCAGCTTCTTCTCGTAATCGTTTTAATAGATCGGATTCGAGCTGTTTGTGCAGCTTCTGTTTCCAGCACTCTTGTGCTGTTTGTTGCAGCCATTGCGCGGCGGGCGAGTGTCCTTGGGAAAGCTGGTTGAAGCGGGAAATACGCTGTACTGCTTCGTGGCTATCAGGGTTTTGTGGTACCAAGTGAAGTTTAAGTTCGCCTTCATTTTGTCCACGAAAAACAGCTAAAGCTCGGTGGGAAGGCATTTTTTTTATCGGTTCATCATGTTGGAAATAGTCACGAAACTTACTGTCGTCAGATGCCTTTCCCTTCACAACAGTGGAAACTAGGTTCCCCTCCTGCCACAACCACATGCGTAGGGACTCAATGAGGTCCGCTTGCTCTGAGAACTGCTCTATCAGGATATGTCGAGCGCCTTCTAACGCACCGTGGCTATCATCAATTCCTTTATCCGGGTCGATAAAAGGTGCCGCTAGCGTGTCGGGTGCTGCAGTGGCTTTAAGTAGTTGATCCGCTAAAGGTTGTAAGCCAGCTTCTCTGGCGATCTGTGCTTTTGTACGACGTTTGGGGCGAAAAGGAAGGTAAAGATCCTCAAGGCGGACTTTTGTATCCGCTTCGCTTATCGCCTTTTCAAGGTCAGGGGTTAGTTTGTCTTGCTCTTGTATGCTTTTCAGGATGGCTAGGCGGCGGCTATCTATCTCACGAAGGTAGGTTAACCGTTGTGCCAAAGTACGCAGCTGACTATCGTCTAGTGCTCCGGTGACCTCTTTACGGTAGCGCGCAATGAAAGGCACGGTATCACCATTATCCAGTAGTTCAATGGCCGCGTTGATTTGGCGAGGGTGTACGTTTAATTCTTGGGCAATGTGTGCTGCGATAGTCATAGTTGTTTCCGAAAAACAAAGGAGGCCGTAGCCTCCTTACTTATGCAAAGATGGTCTTGATCTGATTAAGGTACTTGTAATACCTGCATGGAGTTTGTGCCGCCATGTTCACCAATATTGGCACCGCGGGTCAGAATGACAAGGTCGCCGCTTTCAAGCAACTCTTTGGCTTTTAAACCAGCGATGACTTCGTCATTTAAACGGTTATCGTCTATAGTTGTCGCGTCAAAAAACATGGCTTCAACACCGCGATATAGGGCCATACGCCGCATAGTCCGATCATGGCGTGTTAGGGCATAAATGGGTAGGCCTGAGCGAATGCGTGACATCCAACGAGGTGTCGAGCCCGACTCAGTCAAACATATAATGGCTTTTACGCCGACTAGATGATTTGCGGTATACATAGCAGAGCGAGCAATGGTTTCATCGATGCGCTCGCCGCGGCGGGTAATACTGGTCACGGTAGGTTTGGCTGATTGATGCTTTTCTGCGCCTCGGCAAATGTCTGACATGGAACGAACCACTTCGATAGGGAAGTCACCTGCGGCGGTTTCTGCAGAAAGCATCACCGCATCGGTACCATCAAGGATGGCGTTAGCGACATCGAACACCTCGGCGCGAGTAGGCATAGGGCTTTTAATCATGGTTTCCATCATTTGAGTCGCTGTGATGACCGTGCGGCTCAGTTCCCGTGCGCGGTTGATGATTTTTTTCTGTACGCCAATCAGTTCTGCATCACCGATCTCGACGCCTAAGTCTCCGCGTGCAACCATGACGCCATCGCTAGCAAGTATCAGTGAATCTAGTGCTTCATCGGTTGCAACCGTTTCTGCTCTCTCTATCTTGGCTATAATTTCTGCACGACTGCCGGCTTCCTGAAGTAGATGACGCGCTTCTTCTAAATCTGCGGCTGAACGAGGGAAAGAGACGGCAACGTAATCCATATCCAGTTCAGCCGCTACGAGAATATCTCGTTTATCTTTATCCGTGAGTGCTGCTGCTGAGAGGCCGCCGCCTTGCTTGTTGATTCCTTTATTGTTGGATAAAGGACCACTTAATAATACTTCCGTATTTACTCGTGTGCCTTCGACACTGAGAACCTTCAATTGCATGCGGCCATCATCAAGTAGTAATACGTCACCCGTCTGACAATCTTGCGGCAGTGCTTTATAGTCCAGTCCTACTTGATGTTGGTCACCCGCGTTACTGTCAAGGTCGCTATCTAATGTAAACAGCTCACCGACTTTGAGTTCGATCTTATCACTCTGGAACTTGGCAATACGAATTTTTGGGCCTTGAAGATCTCCCAATACCGCCACCACTTTTCCCAGGCGGCGAGCGGTTTCTTTTACTTCTTTGGCCCTGCGGCGGTGGTCATCGGCGCTTCCATGAGAGAAGTTCAGACGAACCACATTGACCCCCGAGCGAATTAGCTCTTCGAGAATGCCTGCTTTGTCAGTAGATGGACCCAGTGTTGCTACAATTTTGGTTCGTTTCAGCATACGAAATTCTCAATTCAGACAGGTTGACGGAGGGTGACCGGTTCTCAACGTGTCGAAAACCGTCGAATCGTATAGAATCATATCAGTAGCTGATGTCAGCTTCATGTATTAATTGCTTTGAGGGGTATCAGGCTCTGGCTAAGTATTTTTCCTCCTATCGGCCCTATATAGCTTTGGCGTTGCTGGTGATTTTTGTATTGCTATTGGTGCAAGTGGCTCACTTGAGCCGCCAACAAGCGATGGAGTATCTCCAGCAAAAAAGCTTGGCTGATATGAATCGGTATATGCTCAGCCTGCAACAAAAGCTGGATCGCTACAAAGATTTACCCCGTTTGCTTTCAACACACTCCGAGCTGGTTAATGCGCTCATTTATGACCGTAGTCATGACGGAAGCATGAGAGCAAACCTCTACCTTGAGCAAGTTAACGAGGTTATTGGGGCATCAGATACTTACTTAATGAATGCTCTCGGCAAAACCATTTCTGCCAGTAACTGGGCAGATGAGCTGTCTTTTGTCGGTAGGGACTTTAGCTTCAGGCCCTATTATCAAGACGCAATGCGAGGGCTCTCAGGGCGTTATTTTGCATTAGGAACGACATCCCTAAAACGTGGCTATTTTTTCTCTTATCCGGTAAAACATCGTGGCGAAATTATCGGCGTTGTTGTGGTTAAAATTGATCTCAATGAGATTGAGCAGGACTGGAATGATGAGGCTACTGATATTCTGGTCACAGATGAAGATGGTGTGATTTTTATTTCGACCCGTCAAGATTGGAAGTTCCGAACCCTATCCCCGCTATCTGAGCAGGATATGCAGCGTATCGTCTCAAGTCTGCGTTACGGAGATAACCCGCTAACCTCTCTGGAGATGATAAAAAAGCAACAATTAATGCACGGTGCAGAGTTGATTACGCTCATTGAAGGTGAAGTTGACACCAGGAGCGCACTGGACGATGTTCATGCCGCCGAATACCTTTTGCAAACTACCCCGGTAGAGGGCGCTGGTCTGAATGTTTCCATTTTAGCGAGCATGAAGCCTGTTCAGCGACAGGTGTTGAATGCAGTGATGTTAGCAGCGTTTATCTATATTGCTCTTGTCTTATTGATCATGGTCATTATCACTAGGCGACGTATTGTTAAGGAAAGGCAGCGCTTTAAATCCCGTGAATTACAATCGCTGGAAGAGAACGAGGGGCGTATTCGAGCGATAATTGATAATACCCAAGCGGGTTTGATTACCCTGGACAAAGGGGGGCGCATAGAGTCCTTTAACCGAACCGCTGAGAAACTGTTTGGTTACCGGGAAGAGCAACTCAAAGGGCAATATTTTAGTTTGCTATTATCCCAAGCTGACCGGCCTGTTTGTTGGGAGCACATCGTACAGGGAAATCTTATTTCTCATGACTTAATGGTGGAAGCATTAGGGAGGCGAGGTAATGGTAGTTATTTTCCGATAGAGATCACTATCGGTAAGATGCCGCGTCAAGGTGCTTTGCACTTTATCGTTACCATTCATGATATTACCCAGCGTAAAGAGTATGAGCAAGCGTTGCAGCGTGCTCAGGCTGAACTCGAGACTCGTGTTGAAAAGCGTACTCAGGATCTAACTCTGGCGAATGAAAAGCTGCGAGAGGAGATGAGCCTACACAAAGGGACCCAGAACGAGTTGATCCAAACGGCCAAACTAGCTGTACTGGGGCAGATGTCCGCAGGTATCAACCACGAACTCAATCAGCCCTTAACCGCTATTCGTGCATATGCCGATAATGCGAAGCAGTTCCTTAAGATGGGGCGGTTAGATCCTGTTGAAACCAATCTCAGCGAGATCGGCGCTTTAACTGAGCGAATGGCCAAAATTATCCACCCGCTTAAGGAGTTTTCTCGCAAAACTAGCGGTCAGCTTGAACCGGTGTGTATGAAGTCGGTCAGGGACGGGGCAATGTCCATCATGTATGGGCGTTTAAGTAAGGAACATGTTGCAATACATTGGCCGCAAAATTTAGAAAATTGCTATGTTTTAGGTGATATTGTGCGTATCGAGCAGGTGCTGGTGAATCTGATTGGCAATGCGATACAGGCAATGGAGCATCAGCAGGTTAAGAAGATTG
>NPID01000782.1_pt2 | contig 94145 bp, 87 predicted proteins | sample 8637491 | NCBI WGS metagenome assembly NPID01 (sample SAMN07420843, study PRJNA396082) | bioreactor metagenome | isolation source: sample BA6 brine-fed electro-methanogenic bioreactor BA | place: Japan: Kochi | collected 2016-06-14 | reverse complement strand
GACCCACAGACCAATGTCATCAATCATGCCTCGCTTTTCAGCAATGGGAATAAATGTGAGCGGCGGGATCAAGCCACGCTGTGGATGATCCCAGCGCAGCAGTGCCTCCATACCGACTAGCCGTCCCGATATACAATCAAATTGTGGTTGATAAACCAAATACAACTGCTGTAAGAAACGTGCACTACTGAGCATATGCGCCAGTTCGGCATCACGTTGCACCCTTTCAGTCATCTCCTCTTGATAAAACACAAAGCAACCACGGCCCTGCTCTTTTGCTCGATATAAAGCCACATCCGCTCTAGAGATCAATTCATTAACGGAGGTTTCGGTATCACATATAACAATGCCAATACTGGTATTGGTTCTAAGACGGCTTCCGGATACAAGAAATGAATTATTAAAACTTTGAATGACTTTAGAAGCTAAACTGGCGACATCCGATAAATCCTTTATATTACTTTGCAAAATAGCGAACTCATCCCCACCCAGTCGAGCAAAAGTATCACCTTCTCTGAGTAACCCTTCAATACGCTGAGCAGCAGCAATCAGTAACTGATCACCAGCAGGATGCCCAAGGGTGTCATTTATCTCTTTAAAATGATCCAAATCCAACATATGTAGTGCTGATTTTAAGCCAGAGCGCTTTTCCTGAGATATTTCATGCTCAAAGCGATCCATAAATAGTCGGCGGTTAGGTAAACCCGTCAGGGAGTCATGAAAAGCAAGATAACGAATCTGTTCCTCGGCTTGTTTTCGGTGAGTAATATCGTGAAAGGTTACTACTGCACCGACTACATGATCATTATCCAGAATAGGAGAGCTCCAATACTCTACGGGAAAGCAAGTACCATCTTTACGCCACAAGACATCCGTTTCAACTCGGTAACTTTTTTCGTTACGAATTGCCAAAATCATACGACACTCTGACTCAGGCATATGAACACCATTAACATCAGAGTGGTGGATCAAATCATGATTTCTCTTGCCGATCAGCTCATCAGGATCATAACCGAGCATCATCGCCGCAGCAGGGTTGATAAAGGTCGTAACCCCATCACAATCTAAGCCAAATATGCCTTCGTTGCTGTGTTCCAATAGTAACTTAGAGCGCTCTTGAGCCGTCTTTACTGCCGTTTGAAAGCTGATACGATCCCGTAAATCTTTGAAAACCGTGATCATATAATCTGTGTCATGATAAACAAATGCCCGAGAGGAAGCCTCGATAGGTATCTCTTCACCTGACGTGAGGCGGTGGCGTGTTTCTACTTTACGGGGCTGGGTTTGTATCGATCTCCAGTTGTTTTTGAGTATCGACAGAGAATGATCCGGATCCCAGTCAAATATATGGGTCTTATATAGAAGTTCAGCACTGACACCAAAGTGCTGAATAGCTGCATCATTGGCGTAGATTATGCGAAACTGCTCATCAGGTGAGGCACAGATAAGCGGATCAAAGCTATGATCAACCATCGCATTGACCAAAGAAAGTTGCCCACTCATTTCTGTCTTATCGGTTATATCCGTACCCGAAGAAAGAATACCAACTCGATTGCCATGCTCATCTTCCAGCACGCGGTTATACCACAAAATCAAGCGCTCTTCCCCAGAACGGGTCAATACGTGTTTTTCGACCTCTTGATTAGGTGCTGTTCCTAAACTCATTAAGCGGTTATAAGCTCGCCGGGCAGGGATTCTGCCTACTTCCGGCAGAAAATTATCAAACCAATCTAAACCAATAGCTTCTGACTGATCAACACCCAGCAACTGACAAGCAAAACGATTAAGTAAGGTTACCCTGCCCTCTAAATCCAATGTCACCATAATAACGCCAGCAATGTCGAGGTAGTAGTTCGCACGTTGGTGCTCTAAAGCAATCGCTTGCTGATCTTCATAGCGACGGGATATATCTTGTACAATCGCAATAAAGAGATCATCACCTTCCGGCTGCGCCAGTGATAATTGAAAAACTTCAACGGGATGAGAATCACCATCATTACAGATATAACGAGTTTCAAACCGAATTTGGCCTTTATTACTGCGAAGTTCATCCAACAGGAGGGTAAACCGCTCTTTCGAGCATTGTGCATCAATATCAAAGATCTTCAGACGTAACAGTTCTTCTAGGCTGTAGCCTAAAAAGTCGGACGTAGCTTGATTGGCTTCTAGGATATCTCCGTTAGCACTCAGGCATAAAACTTGAAAACCTGCTTGCTGCATGGCAAGCAGCGCATTTTTTTGTAAGCAGGTTTTGCCATTATAAGGCTTTAGAGAAGCCGTTAAACGAAGAGGAAACAGCGCTTTCTTAGCAGGTAAGTCACCCGCTACACGAAAGCCCACCAACATATAATCACCGCTATGACACTTCAGTCTCAGGCTCATCTCCTGAAAAATATCTGTGTCAAGCCAACGCTGCCAAACAGCACTGAACAAAGGTAGATCATCTTCATGTACAACAGAGGATAAGAATCCCTGCCTCAGACAGTCGCTATCTTCGTAACCTAAAAATTGTTCAGGTTCGTGTTTATAGACCCTTAACTCATCCCTTTCCGGGTCATAGTACCCAATACAAACGCTGGTTTGATCCGCTTTACCCAGCCAATCTCCAGACGCATCACTTTTCATCGACAGCTCTTTTATTATGATTATAAGATCGAAATATATGCTTAGAACTTATAGGCACACAGCTTTATATGTTCATTTTACAGCTTATGTAATATAGCATTTAAGGAGCACTTTAGCAGTTGATTTACTTAAACTTTTATAGAGAAAACAAAAGGCTTTTGGTATATACCAAAAGCCTTCGAATAAGAGGAAGCTATATAAAATAACTTTTCAGAGGCGGAAAACCATTAAATTCCACAGAGCAATAACTGCTGGTATAGGCTCCTGTTGATAACCAATAAAGTCGATCTCCAATATCTAGCGACAATGGCATCTGGTATTTGTGATTTTCATACATGATATCCATACTATCGCAAGTCGGCCCCGCCAGAATCACATCTTCCTCTTCCCCATCACGTTCTGTATATATGCGGTACTTAATCGACTCGTCTAGCGTTTCGATGAGGCCATTAAACTTGCCAACGTCGGTATAGACCCAGCGCTCTAAAGAGGAGGATGATTTTCTAGAGATCAATATAACTTCAGATACCATGACACCCGAGTCACCCACTAAAGAGCGCCCAGGCTCCATAATGATTTCAGGAACATCATCCGGAAAATCTTCTGTTAAGTAACGAGTTATCTCTTCAACATAGGTCTGGAAGTCATTGGTTTTTTGGTTATATTGAGCAGGGAAGCCTCCGCCCAAATTAATCATTTTCAGTGCAATACCATGATCATTATAGAGGCGGTCATAAACTGTTTTCACTTTAGCAATAGCACCATCCCACACATCTATCTCGCGCTGCTGAGATCCTACATGAAAGGAGATACCATAAGGCTCTAACCCTAGATCATTGGCGAGGACTGCAAGCTCTACGGCCATTTCAGGACTACACCCAAACTTTCGGGATAGCGGCCAATCTGCACCTTCAGCACCTTCAGTTAAAATCCGAATGTACACGCGAGATCCTGGCGCATTTTCCGCAATATTACGAAGATCTGCCTCTGAATCTGTGGCAAACAGCCGAACGCCTTTCTCATAGAAATAGCGAATATCATTACGCTTCTTGATAGTGTTACCGTAACTGCAACGATCTGGGGATACATTGTGACGTAACACCTTGTCTAATTCATAAGTAGACGCTATATCAAACTTGGACCCTAACTCTGCCAATAGCGATATCACTTCATCCGCCGGGTTAGCCTTAACAGCATAATAGATATGGGCATACTCAAAACCAGCCGCTAACTCTAAATATTTCTGCTTGATCGTATCTAGGTCAATCACGATAAAAGGTGTTTCTTTAGCGTCTGCCAGTTTTTTGATTTTTGTCCAAGTTGACGGTTGAATCAGATCAGGGTGTTTCACTGCGGGGGTCACCTCGTTTATTTCTCATCGTTTATAAACTAAATAGCCCGTAATGGTATTTCCAGTACGGGCTTATTGATTTTTCGCGAGTATAAATAAATCTAGGCACAGATCAATAGATTCAGTTAAATTCCTCCACCATGCGTAATAATCCGTTCTATCTCGGCGAATGATTTTGCTTCATACATCACTTCAAAACCCACCTTTAGCTTTCGAGAGATATCGCTGGCTGAAATAATACCCCTCACTCGCTTTACACCGGCTAAACTCTCATCAATGATCAAAACATGCTGCTCACCTGAGCCTTTTAAAGTCAGCATCACATCGCCAATTTTTGCATGTTGTAACTGCTCAAAGGTCAGTGCTTGTAACTGCGATTTGCCAACCATAATATGCTTAACCAGCACATCCTCCCGCGATAAACCATTGGTTTGCATACAGGACATCACGCGACGCCCCATAATGTCTCTGGCCGTCACCACACCCGAGAGTTGATTATCTGCATTGACGGCGAAAAGAAACCGAACATGTTGGCTCTTCATCCACTCTAACGCCTCGTCCACTTGCTGATTTTGCGAAACAGTGACAGGGGTTACCGTTTCAAAATCAGTCATTACCGCTACGGCAGGGCTATGTAAGCCAATCGGTGCAGAAGACTGTTCAGGGGTGAGCAGATGATTAACATCGGCTATCTCTTGCAGTCGAATATGGCGAAATTCTTGAAACATCGCCGACCTCCTTTATTTTGTTTTTATAATATGAAGTCACCTTTTATCAGCATAGACAGCTTTTGCAGAAAGTTCACCCCTGTCAGGCATTTTTCAATAAATGATAGACCTGTTCACAATGGCTGGCGCAATAACGAGCCCTGTGAGATAACAACGGCCCCACCAAATACTTCAACAGCGACAATGCCCGATTCGTTGATACGTACATGCGTGCCAATGCGGCTAGGGCGCCCCATCTCTGTACCTTGAGAGATCATCCAGCCGGTGTCTTTTTTCAAATTGTGCTTTAATGCCAAGCCTCCCACTAAGGCAGCAGCGGCACTACCCGTTGCGGGGTCTTCTGCAATACCGGCGGCGGGGGCAAACATACGCATTTGAATATCTACATCTGACTCACTATACGCAAACAAACACAGATCTGGAGCTATATGATCTTCCAGCTTTTCTCGCCAGTAGCTGAGGTTCAATCTGGCCAAGGATAGCGCCTTGACTGATGTCAGTTGAATAATCTGATAGGGCACACCACAACTTGCAACAAAAGGCTGTTCAACGATATCAGCCAAAGATAAACCCAGCATAGTTGCCATATCTGCTTGGGTTAACGTGCTCTTCTCAACATCAATAACCGGGAGTTGCGGCGTTTGGAATATAGCCGTCACCTCTGGCTCTTGTCCTTTAAATACTACTGGAACCGCACCTGAAACCTCATCAAGGATCAGATCCTCTTCATTATCACATACTTCCAACCACCCCAGAGAGCGCAACAATAGAGCAGTACCCACCGTAGGATGCCCAGCAAAGGGAATTTCACCGTTAGGCATAAAAATTCGAATGGACCAACGATTTTTTGCTGTTTTTTTTCGAATGAAGACGGTTTCCGATAGATTCATTTCCCGAGCGATACTTTGCATTTGCTGATCAGACAAATGTCCTGCATCGATAAAAACTGCCAGCGGGTTCCCAGAAAAAGGCGTATTGGTAAAGACATCCAGCGTATAGAAATCGAGCTTATTCATGACTTAACTTCCTGATTTAACTTAAAACGTCGGCCTGAGTAGACAAGCGCAACCACCAAGGCGGCACACATAAGTGTCCACAGATCGATAACCTCTCCCAAAAAAACACCTGCTAACAACAGTGTGAAAAATGGCTGCAATAATTGTATTTGGCTTACCCGTGAAATACCGCCTAATGCCAAGCCTTTATTCCAAAGAAAAAAGCCAAACAGTTGACTGACTAACGCCAGATAAATAAATGCTAACCATCCGGAGAAACTGTGCTGCAAAGGCGCTACACCAAACCACAGATAGCCACTCCAAGTAATAGGGGACGTCAAAACCAAGGCCCAACAGATCACCTGCCACCCAGGCATCTCTGCTGATAATTTACCTCCCAAAGCATAGCCTACCGCTGATAGCAGGATACCTAGCATTAACACAAAATCACCAAACGCAACCGATGTCACACCTTCTCGACATGAAAAAGCAATGACAACCAGCGCACCAGCCAAACTGCATAGCCAGAATCCCAGAGGGTTTCTTTCATGATTAAGGAAACTACCAAATACTGCGGTTAGCAGAGGCAAAATCCCCATCAATACACCACCTTGTCCAGCCCCCATCTCTCTCATAGCAAGCGCTGACAAAACAGGAAAACCCAACACAACACCACAGGCCGTTAGCAACAGAAGTCTAATCTGACGCGCACTCGGCCAAGGTACATTGAAGACTCCAAGCAAAATAGCTGCAACGATGGATGCAATTGCCGAGCGACCAAAGCCAATTGCTACCGGGTCAAAAAACTGCACGCTCCAGCGCGTTGCCGGTAATGTCATTGAGAAGAGTACCGTCGCAAGTAACCCTAATAGCAAACCCTTTTGGGACGCGGACCACGTTGGTTGTGACAGCGAACCTTGTTCTAATCGAGTGGCTAGTGACATAACTAATCCCTCCAGAAAGGCTTTGACCCTTCTGCCAGAGCCTCTGATCGTGTAATGCCTACGTCTTTCAAAGCGTAGGCACTCAACATTATTAGTTGCTTACGTGTTTGTTGGCGCTGACGCAAAAACTTCAAACGCTCCAATATTCGCCGGATGACTTCAATAATAATCATCGTTCTGCCCTCCATATCATTGATGGAAGATAGCTTATGCCTTAAACTGAAACCGATACAGATTCAGACAAATATTTTTAAAAACAATACAGATAAGAAAAACACTTATCTGTATCGATATAGAAACCACAATCTGTACCCGGAAAAATAACTGTACAGGAAAACTGTAATGAAACGTTATGAGCAGGTTGCCCACGCTATTTCTGAACGTATAGAACAATCCTATTACCAAGCGGGTGAGCGGCTTCCTTCTATTCGCGACGTCAGTAAAACCTTTGAAGTCAGTATCTCAACCGCACAAGAAGCCTACCGTTTATTAGAGGATCAGGGGCTTGCCGCGCCTCGCCCTAAATCGGGGTACTATGTACTCAATCGACAAAAAGCTCCCCAACAGTTGCCCGATGTCAGTAGACCGGTGCAGCGACCTTTAGAAGTTTCTCAGTGGGAGGAGGTGTTAAATCTTTTATGCGCTAACACCAGTCAAGATATTGTCCAACTTGGGCGGGCAATTCCTGATTTAGAAGCGCCTACATTAAAACCTCTCAGTCGGATCATGTCGGACCTTAATCGCTATGCGCAGTCAAGTATCCTCTCTTATGAGCATCTAAGAGGGTCTGATAAACTACGACTACAGATAGCAAGGCTAATGGTGGACTCCGGATGCCGATTACACCCGGATGACATCATTACCACGACGGGGTGCCAAGAAGCACTTTCCGTCAGTTTACGGGCTATTAGCCAACCGGGTGACATCATTGCCGTGGATTCACCCAGTTTCTATGGCTCAATGCAAGCGATCAAGGCCCATGGCCTCAAAGCGCTGGAAATACCAACCCATCCAGAGACAGGAATCAGCTTAGAGGCACTCCAACTTGCGCTGGAGCAGTGGCCGATTAAAGCCATCCAAATCACGCCAACTTGCAATAACCCCTTAGGTTACACCATGCCAGTTGAGCACAAACAGCGTTTGCTGGAAGTCACTGCACCCTATGATCTACCCATCATCGAAGATGATATCTATGGTGATCTTGCCTACCACGCACCCCGCCCTCCTTCGATTAAGTCATTCGATAATGAAGGGCGCGTGCTTTTATGCTCCTCTTTTTCAAAAACGCTGGCACCTGGGCTTCGTGTAGGTTGGGTTGCTCCGGGGCGTTATGTTAACCAGGTCATACATATGAAGTACGTCGTTACCGCCAGCACCGCCACTCTGCCACAAGTCGCGATAGCCGAGTTTATAGCCCAAGGCGGATATGAACGTCACATTCGAAAAATGCGTACACAATACCAACAAAGCCGTGATGCCATGATCGGCTGGATCGAAAAGTATTTCCCGCAAGGTACCCGAATTAGCTATCCACAAGGGGGATTTTTACTGTGGGTCGAGTTACCCGTTGAGATTGATACCGTAATGCTAAATGAGCGCACCATGACACTAGGAGTCTGTATCGCACCAGGTGTGCTCTTTTCAGCCAGCGGTAAATATCGCCACTGCATGCGCCANNGAACTTCACTGACCGCCCATCGGAGCGCAACGAACGAGCAGTTCAGATCGTCGGAGAAGAGATCAGAAAGATGACACAAGAGCTTACGAAGGTAACGGTATAACTATAACTGGCGAGCAGCCGCAACCACCGCTTGCCCATAACTCAGCCCGCCATCATTAGCGGGTAGCTGCTTATGGGTGAGTAGCGTTAAGCCAAAGCTAGCTAGTTTTTCTGCAAGTAGCCGACACAATAGCCGGTTTTGTGCCACACCCCCACTTAGCACCACCGTTGTGATAGAGGTTGCTTGAGATAAATCATTCAACAAATTTGCCAAAACATGTGCCAACGAGTAGTGGAACGCACACGCAATCAATGCGGGATCTGTACCACGGGATAGGTCATCCAACATTGCCGACCATAAGCGATCCCAACATAGAATCCGCATCTCACCATTATATCTCCAATCAACCGGGTAGATACGATCCACAGATAGCACCCTTTCTGCCAAGGACTCCAGCTCTATAGCGGCCTGCCCTTCATACGTTATCCGATCGCGAGATAAGCCTAACAAGGCGGCAACCGCATCAAATAGACGCCCTGCCGAACTGCTCATGGGGGAGTTCAGTTGTTTTTTAAGCATTGATCGAACAACAGGGATAGGTTTATCAACTAGCCAAGGAAGTTGCGTGAGTGCTTCATCCAGCAAATCGTAATGATGCAGTTGCGCTACTAAACAGCGCCATGGCTCCAATATAGCCTGCCCCCCTCCCACCAAAGGTACCGGGTCAAAATGCGCTACGCGAGTGTACTGACGGTAGTTAAACTGAAAAATTTCCCCTCCCCAGAGCGTGCCATCATCCCCCAGACCTAGACCATCCAGCGCGAGACCAAGCAGATCTCCACCTTCTAGCGGCCACTTATGTTCCGCCAGACAACTGGACAAATGGGCATGATGATGCTGGACCCACTCAACCCTTCTGCCACTAGCTTGCGCATACTTGCTGGATAGATACTCTGGGTGAGAGTCTGCCACTAAGCAAACTGGTTTCAGTGCATATAAACATTGATACCTCTCGATAGTATCGAGGTATTCATCATAGGTGCGCACATCTTCGAGATCACCTAGGTGCTGACTCACTATCGCCTGTCCCCCTTTAATTAGACAAATAGTGTTCTTAAGCTCACCACCTAATGCTAATAAATCCGGTGCTCGCTCAAAACCGGGAGGCAGCTTTATCGGAGCAGGCGCATAGCCTCGTGCTCTTCTGATCACCTGAATTTTAGGATAATTGTTATTCCCTTCAGAGTGGGAGTTTAATGCCACAACAGAGTCATCAACACGATTAACAATCTCCCTATCATTCAAAACATAATAGTCGGCGATCCCCTGTAGCTCAGATACCACCTCATCGTTATCAATTACCTGCGGCGAGCCAGAGCGGTTCGCACTCGTCATCACAAGGGGGGACTCAAAAGATTCCAGTAACAAATGATGCACAGGTGAGTGAGGTAACATACACCCTAAACGTGACTGGCCGGGTGCTACCTCTGTTGGTAACTGATACTTAGATGCCAACAGGACAATCGGCGCGCTGGCCGATTGCAGGAGCTGACGAGCGTCTGAATCAAGACACGCATATCGCTGTACACTTTCACAATCACGAAACATAAGTGCAAAGGGCTTATCTGGGCGTTGCTTTCGCTCTCTTAAGCGTTGAAGCGCCGCTTTAGAGGTCGCATCACAGACGAGATGAAAACCGCCAATGCCCTTAATTGCAATAATACTACCTTGTCGAATCTGTTCAGTTATCAGTTGAAACGGATCTGAAACAGAGTTTATTTCTGCCCCCTCCCCATCACATACCCATAATCGGGGCCCACACACAACACAGGCATTGGGTTGAGCATGAAAGCGACGATCAGCTGGATTATCGTACTCTTCTTGGCAATCTTCGCATAATCGGAACTCAGCCATACTCGTTTGGTAACGATCATAAGGGATTCCACGAAGAATACTTAAACGCGGCCCACAATGAGTGCAATTTATAAAAGGATACCGATAGCGACGATTAGAGGGATCTTTTAGTTCCGAAATACACGCAGGGCATGTTGCAGCGTCCGGCACACACCCGGTTAGTGGGTCGCCGTCGCGGCTCTCGACGATTTCGAAATCCGGTGAGTTAATCACTAACTCTGCATCCATGCAGGTAAGATGTTCGATTCGAGCAAGAGGAGGAAGCGCTGTTGTCAATGCTTTAATGAATTGATCCCGCTGTTGCGAAGATGCGACCAACTCCACCGTCACACCTGAAGCATCATTCCATACCTGCCCTCTTAACTTCAACTGTCGGGCAAGGTGCCACACAAAAGGGCGAAAACCTACGCCTTGCACCAATCCTGTGACGGTTAATCGGTACCCTTTTCTTATCACTTGACGCATCTCATTACCTAAAACAATAAACCACTGCTTCCCGACCTTGCCCAGTGCTGGCATGACAACACATATACTCTAGCACTATAAGGAAAAGCGAACTGGTATAGCAATTGCTTGCCCTTTACGGCACTAAAGATCTCTTTGGCATGCCTATTACTTGACCTAAAAGTCAGAAAAGACCTATTCTTAAACCTAGTATTCCCGTCAGGTAAACAGTATTGGAGCACTATAAGGTGATACGTTTTCTCCTAAACCAAACACCAGAAATCATTGAGGCCATCGACCCCAATACGACGGTGCTAAACTATTTACGCCAACATAAACACCTGACTGGTACAAAAGAGGGGTGTGCCTCTGGCGATTGTGGGGCTTGCACCGCTGTACTCGTTTCGTTGCAGGATGAAACGCTCTCCTATGAGGCGATCAATACCTGCCTAACCCTGTTACCCGCTTTAGAAGGTAAGCAGCTAATTACCATTGAAGCACTCAAACAAGCGAAACTACACCCGGTCCAGCAGGCAATGGTGGAGCATCACGGGTCTCAATGCGGCTTCTGTACCCCAGGCATAGTTATGTCCCTTTTTGCTTTACAGAAAAAGAAAACAGCATACCAAAGAGAGGCTTCTCTCGAAGCCCTATCGGGCAACCTTTGCCGCTGTACAGGCTATCAACCGATCATTAATGCCGCAAAACAGATCTGCGATACACCAAGCAATGACATATTCGATCAGCAAACAAACAACACCATTGCCCAACTCGAAGCGCTACAGAATAGTCATTTAAGCGGTATACGGGCGCAAGGGAGCGAGAGCTACTCTCCAAGGACGCTTGATGAGCTGGACAGGCTACTCCTCCAAAACCCTAGCGCGCGTATTCTAGCAGGGGGAACAGACCTAGCCTTAGAAATTACACAGTTGCATCACCGCCTAAGCCCCATCATTTATCTTGGTCGCATTGAAGCACTAAAGCGCATCAATCTCAGTGATAGTCATATTGAGATAGGTGCAGCCTGCACATTAAGCCACTGTCACTCTATACTCAGTCAGGAATATCCAGACTTGGGTAAGTTACTCGACCGATTCGCGTCCTTACAAATCCGCAACCAAGGTACTCTCGGAGGCAACATTGCCAACGCATCCCCCATTGGAGATTCCCCCCCAGCCTTGATTGCGGCAGGTGCAAACGTCCAACTGAGGCGCAATGGCCATATACGTTGCATGCCTTTAGATGAATTTTTTATCGATTACCGCAAAACACACCTATTACCCGGCGAGTATATAGAGAAGATTATTATTCCAAGAAAACACCCCCAAAGCCTCTACCGAATCTACAAAGTATCTAAACGTCTCGATGATGATATCTCTGCTGTGTGCGGTGCTTTCCACCTACAGCTGCATAACGGTTTAATCACGAAGGTACGAATCGCCTTTGGTGGTATGGCGGCTATACCTAAGCGAGCTGTTAAGTGTGAAAGAGCGCTAGCAGGTCAGCCATGGCAATTCTCTGTATTAGAAAAGGCTATCCCTGCTTTAAATGACGACTTCAACGCTCTGTCTGATTTTAGAGCCAGTGCACAATACCGCACCCTAACCGCCCGAAATCTATTAATGAAGCTTTGGTGGGAGTCACAGCACGAAAGTAACTTGATAACACGAGTGAGTGACCATGTCGAAATCTAACCCCTCTACCTTGTCTCCGGAGGCACTGGAACTAGCCTTCAAACAGACGCTCACGTCAGGTGTCGGTAAAAAACTCCCCCATGAGAGCGCCGAGGGACATGTTAGTGGTGAAGCCCGCTATATTGATGATCAACTTGAGTATCCTAACCACCTACACCTCTATGCACGACTGAGTGAGCAAGCCCATGCCACCATCACAAAATTAGATGTGAACGCCTGCCGCCAGTACCCAGGGGTTGCTTGTGTGATTACAGCCGACGATATCCCAGGCCAATTAGATATTGGCGCAGTACTCCCTGGCGACCCATTACTAGCACATGGCAAAGTGGAATACTGGGGACAACCACTGTTTGTTGTTGCAGCCCCTTCCTATGACATAGCCAGAGAAGCAGCACAATTAGCCACCATTGAATATGCACCACTAGAAACGCTGCTTGATGTAAAAGAAGCACTACACAAAAAACAGTTTGTTATGCAGAGCCACCAGCACAAACGTGGTGACGCCCATAAATCCATCGCCAACGCTGCGCATCGTCTCAAAGGGCAACTCAATATAGGCGGCCAAGAGCACTTCTACTTAGAGACACAAGTATCCAACGTCATACCCACCGAAGATGGCGGAATGCTGGTTTACTGCTCCACCCAAAACCCTACTGAAGTTCAAAAACTGGTAGCTAGCGTTCTGGGACTACCTATGCACAAAGTCACCATCGATATGCGCCGAATGGGTGGAGGATTTGGCGGTAAAGAAACTCAAGCAGCAGGTCCCGCTTGCCTTGCAGCGGTTGTAGCGCAAAAAACAGGGATGCCTGCAAAAATGCGTTTGGCCCGTTCCGATGACATGATGATGACCGGAAAGAGACATCCATTTTTCGTCGAGTACGATGTTGGGTTTGATCAAAAAGGTGTGCTTCAAGGTGTCAATATAGAGTTGTCAGGCAACTGTGGATTCTCTCCAGATTTGTCAGGTTCCATAGTGGATCGCGCTATGTTCCACGCGGACAATGCCTATTACTTGGGTGACGCTCTCATTACCGGGCATCGTTGCAAAACACATATCGCCTCCAATACAGCTTATCGCGGGTTTGGCGGGCCACAAGGTATGCTTGCCATTGAGAACATTATGGATGAAATAGCACGTTTTCTAGGTGAAGACCCTCTCACCGTACGAGAGCGCAACCTCTATGGTCAGCACGACAGAAACATCACTCATTATTACCAGACGATTGAGGACAATCCCATCAAGGATATTCTCGAACAGGTAAAACAAAACGCGGACTACCGTCGGCGCAGAAAGCAGATTATCGAATTCAATAATCAACACCCTTTCCTGCGTAAAGGTATCGCCTTAACACCAGTCAAATTTGGCATATCGTTTACGGCGGGCTTTCTTAATCAGGCAGGCGCCTTAATCCATATTTATACCGACGGCAGTATTCAATTGAATCATGGCGGTACAGAGATGGGGCAAGGCTTAAACACTAAAGTCGCTCAAATTGTCGCTGAAGAGTTACAAGTCAGTATCGAGCGCATACAGATAACCGCTACGGATACGGGCAAAGTACCCAATACCTCACCAACTGCCGCCTCATCAGGCGCGGACCTCAATGGCAAAGCGGCGCAAGCGGCAGCACGCACATTAAAACAGCGCTTAACAAACTTTGCAGCTGAACGGTACAGCGTGGATACCTCAGCCGTTATCTTCAAAAATAACTGTGTTCAAGTGGGTGAGACTCTGGTGAGCTTCGACGCATTGGTACAAGACGCTTACTTTTCTCAGGTTTCACTATCCAGCACAGGCTTTTATAAAACCCCGAAAATTCACTACGATAGAGATAGCGCCAGCGGTCATCCTTTCTACTATTTTGCTTGGGGTGCCTCATGCTCTGAGGTCATCGTTGATACATTAACAGGAGAATATAAAGTTCTTCGTACCGATATTCTGCACGATGTCGGCGCTTCATTAAATCCAGCTATCGATATTGGGCAGATCGAAGGAGGCTTCATACAAGGAATGGGTTGGTTAACCACCGAGGAATTATGCTGGAGTGAACACGGTCGCTTAATGACGAATAGCCCTGCGAGCTATAAAATTCCAGCGATCTCTGATACGCCGCTCATCTTTAATGTCGATCTGGTCGAGAATCGTAAAAACCCAGAAGATACCGTCTACCATTCCAAAGCGGTAGGAGAACCTCCCTTTATGCTGAGCATTTCAGTCTGGTGCGCAATTAAGGATGCTGTCTCTAGCTTGTCAGACTATCGATACCACCCCGATATAGATGCCCCCGCCACCCCCGAAAAAGTTCTGCTGGGTATTGAAAAGCTAAAACACCAACTGGTAAGTAGAGAATCTATGTCATGAAGTGGTTAACCTCCCTCAACCAACTACAGGCTCTTGGGGAAGCGGCGATCCTTGTGACCATTATTGATAATCGGGGATCAACACCCAGAAACAGCGGTTCAAAAATGGTCGTCACTGCACAGAGCAGCTTCGACACGATTGGTGGAGGTCATCTGGAACATAAAGCGATAAAACTCGCCCAACGAATGCTAAAAGACAAAGCCTACTCGCCATCGCAAATACACTTTTCTTTGGGGGCCAGCCTAGGCCAGTGTTGTGGTGGTACGGTTACATTGCTTTTTGAGCCGATTATTCCCCGCAGCCTACATATTAGCCTATGTGGTGCAGGGCATGTCGCTAATGCACTGATCCCAATATTAGCTAACCTACCCGTTCAGGTTACATGGATTGATGAACGCGCTTCGCTTTTTCCGGTAAGCACTCCGGAAAATACAACCGCCTGCATTAGTGATGACCCTGTCAGCGAAATAGCTAACCAACCTCAAAACAGCTTCTATTTAGTCATGACCCATAATCACCACTTAGATCAATCACTCATCGAGGCTATTCTCAAACGGGGCGATGCCCGATACGTCGGTATGATCGGCTCAATAACAAAACGACGTAAATTTGAGCATAGACTGAAACATAGAGGGTTTAGTGAAGAAGCCGTAGCACAGCTCACCTGCCCCATCGGGGAGGTAAAGATACCTGGCAAACTTCCTGGTGAGGTCGCTGTTTCAATCGCCGCAGAAATCATTCAGCATTACCAACAAAGAGCACCACGCAAAGAATCAACAACGCAGCCAGACACAATTAACGCTGACGTACACCTCCTCAGCCAAGTAAAATGAACCGTTAAAGCCCCCACCTATACCCATAACCGGACAACCATCACATGACACACACAATCCAAGCTTTTCGCGCTGCGTTACTCCACTCAATTGCCGACCCCGCCGAAGTCGGGCCAATGGCAAGTTATGAATACTTCGAAGATGGACTGCTGGTTGTCGAAAATGGGCTGATTAAAGCCATCGGCCATGCACCGGACCTCCTCCCTTCGCTACCGGATAACACACCGATAACAACCTACCCGGATGCACTGATCACACCAGGTTTTGTGGATACCCATATACACTACCCCCAAACAGGAATGATCGCCTCTTACGGGGAGCAATTATTGGATTGGCTAAACAACTATACATTTGTGGAGGAGCAAAAATTCTCCAACAAAAACCATGCTGATACAGTCGCCAAGCTTTTTCTAACCGAGCTACTGAGAAATGGCACAACCACCGCTTTAGTATTTGGCACGGTGCACCCAGAATCCGTAGATGCCTTTTTTGAAGCCGCAGACGACAAACACCTGCGAATGATCGCAGGAAAAGTTATGATGGATCGCAACGCACCAGATGCCCTCCTCGACACGCCTCAAAGTGGCTATCAAGACAGTAAAGCCCTCATTGAGCGATGGCATGGAAAGAACCGCTTACACTATGCAGTGACACCACGCTTTGCTCCCACCAGCAGTGAAGAACAGCTCGCACTGGCTGGCCAATTGTTGCATGAGTTTCCTGATCTTTATCTACATACCCATCTAAGTGAAAACAAGCAGGAAATTGAGTGGGTCAAGACCCTGTTTCCGGAGCAAGAAGGCTATCTGGATGTCTATGACCACTATGGTCTGCTCGGTAGACGTTCCGTGTTTGCCCACGGCGTACATTTGTGCGAATCAGAATGTCAGCGACTTGCTGATACACAATCCTCACTTGCGTTCTGTCCCACCTCAAATTTGTTCTTAGGCAGTGGTCTTTTTGATCTTAATAAAATGGAACAATACAAGGTTAACGTTGGATTAGGCACGGATGTGGGCGCTGGCACGAGCTTTTCTATGTTGCAAACATTAAACGAAGCTTACAAAGTAATGCAGCTACAACAGAAAAAACTTAACCCGTTCAAGTCCTTATACCTAGCCACGCTTGGGGGTGCAAAAGCCTTAAATCTTGATACCTATATCGGCACGCTTCATCCCGGCACAGAGGCAGATTTTGTGGTACTGGATTATCATGCGACGCCTTTACTACAATACCGCATGGCACAAGCCACCACCCTAGAAGAGCGCTTATTCGTATTGATGACACTAGGCGATGACCGAGCAGTGAAAGCTACTTATATCCTCGGGAATATAACTCACCAGCGATAACCCTTCATGACGCCTGATGGTGCGACACTATGTCACAATTCAAGAGGCTGAAGTTTCTCTATAATCCTCGTGAAAATTAACCCTCAGGAGCGCTCTCTATCCCCTTCACAAAAAAGAGCGCTGCTGATCGTCTTAAAACACGCAGGAACTGAGATGATCAACTCCCGTCACACCCCATTTAAACTAAGACAACTGTCAATAAGTATTGCGCTTGTTTCTGCTGCTCAATTAAGCTGGGCAGATCCATCGCAACCTCATGTCATCACGGTAACTAAACCCTTACCAAGCGCACTGAACAATGCAATACAAAAATCCCCCTCTGGAATAGAAATGCTTCGTGCAGCCACTAACGATAGCGCAAGCTTATTGCGTGATATTCCAGGTGTCAGTTTGTACAGTGCAGGCGGCGTATCGAGCCTTCCGTCAATCCGCGGACTTGCAGATGACCGTTTACGTATCAAAGTTGATGGGATGGACCTTATTGCAACATGCCCTAACCATATGAATCCGCCTCTCTCCTACATAGAACCGAGTAATATCGCGGAACTCAACGTTTATGCTGGCATTACCCCCGTCAGTGTAGGCGGTGATAGCATTGGCGGCACGATCATTGCCGAGACATCTCAGCCTGAATTTGCTCTACCAGGGGAAGGCAGCATGAGCAACGGCGAGATCGGTTCTTTTTATCGTAGTAACAATGCAGCATTCGGGGGCAACCTCAAAGCCACATACGCAACAGAAACCGTACATCTCAATTATAGTGGGTCTTGGAGTCAGGCCGACAATTACAAGGCAGGGAAAAACTTCAAAACCTTCACAGAAACGGGGCGCCCTGGAGATACCTTGGACTTAGACGAAGTCGGTTCAACCGCGTACGAAACTCAAAACCATGCATTGGGAGTTGCGGTGCAGACCGAAGATAACCTGTTTGAGGCTCAAATCAGCTATCAGGACATGCCGGAGCAGCTTTATCCTAATCAACGCATGGATCTACTTGAAAACACACAAAAACTGATCAACCTATCATGGCGTCGTAATTTTGAGTGGGGCTCAATAAAAGCTCAAACCTATCATGAAGACGTTGATCACTTTATGGACTTTGGTGCTGATAAGCGTTTCTGGTACGGCGCCCTGTCGAACCCCGACGGACGACCTTGCAGCCCTATTGGTTTTATGGTCGATGGCGCTGCAAACACATGTGCAGCAGGCATGCCTATGTACTCTGAAAGTTCAAATACGGGCCTCAGTCTAAAAGCAGAACTAAACCTCAATCAAGATCAACTGCTACGTGTCGGTACAGAACTACAGCGCTACCGACTGGATGACTACTGGACCGCTTCAGGCGGTGGGATGGGACCTAACAGCTTTCAAAACATTAATAATGGACAGCGAGACCGTGCGGCTATTTACGCTGAAGTGGAATCCATTCATAACGATCAATGGACCACTCTCTTAGGCACACGTTACGAGCATATCCAAACGGACGCCGATGACGTTCATGGGTATAGCATGATGGCAAATCAGGGAAGCGAGTCGGCAGCCTTCAATGCACTTAACCGTAATCGCACGGATAACAATGTCGATCTCACTGCATTAGCACGTTATCAATACAGCGATACGCTAGACATCGAAATGGGGTTAGCACGAAAAGTACGCTCCCCTAACCTTTATGAGCGATATACTTGGTCAAGCTGGGCGATGGCAGCCACCATGAATAACTTCGTGGGCGATGGTAATGGCTATTTAGGCGATACCAATCTAAAGCCAGAGACTGCTTATACCGCGTCTGCAACCTTTGACTGGCACGCCAATGATGATCGCTGGCGCATCACAGCTACTCCATTCTTTACGTACGTCGAGGACTATATCGATGCAGTCGCATTAACTGGCTGGAAGGATAACCAGTTCAATGTATTAAAGTACACGAACCAATCTGCCCGCCTTTACGGAATAGACTTGTCTATGCAAATGCCACTCGCATCAAATGAATGGGGTAATTGGGGCCTTAAGGGTGTAATCAACTACACCCAAGGGGAAAACCGAGAGACCCATGATGAACTATATAATATCATGCCTCTGAATGGACGTTTTACGCTGAGCCACCAGAAAGGGGGATGGGATAATGCCCTTGAATGGCTTGTGGTAGATAGCAAAGACGATGGTTCCGATGTGCGTAATGAGACCTCCACATCCGGCTACAGCCTAGTAAACTTGAGAGCCAGCCATACATGGAATCAAGTGCGCTTAGATTTCGGCATAGATAACTTGTTTGATCGTTACTATACGCTACCTACAGGTGGCGTATATACCGGCCAAGGAAGAACAATGTCAATCAATGGAATACCATACGGAATTGCGGTTCCCGGTATGGGACGCTCTGCTTATGTTGGTATAAAGATGACATTCTAACCCTCTCAGCCCGATAGGTTANNAGCTTTCCTTAATCGATAGCAACAAGCCTGCTGCTCCTTGCTTCCATACACGCTATAATTCCCGGTGACATGTTTCGACGTCAACTGTGTGTCAATCGAGGATTTTTATGCAAGACCTGATCGCAACCAGCCTTAAATACCAACAAGGCACCCTAAGTGTGTTGGATCAACACCAGCTGCCCGACAAAGAGGTTTGGCTTGCCTGCCATAGCGTTAAATCTATGGTGGATATGATCAAGAAACTACAGATTCGTGGTGCACCCCTGATTGGCATTGGGGCAAGCTTGCTGCTCGGGCACTTATCCGAACAAGGTGCAGATGAAAACGAGTTAAGGGAAGCTGCCACCACCTTGCGTGCAGCCCGCCCTACTGCTGTTAACCTCATGAATAACATGGACAGCATGTTGTCCGTCCTCAACACTAAGGGCGCTGGCGCGCTCCCCAAAGAAGCTGAACGGCTGTTTCATGAAGATATCGCTTTATGTGACGCAATGGCGAGCCGCGGCGCTCAATTGATCAAGCCGAATAGCCATATTCTCACCCACTGTAATACCGGCAGCTTAGCCACCGCAGGCGTTGGCACAGCCATAGGCGTTATTAGAGCCGCCCATGATCAAGGGAAAAATATTCATGTTTACGTGGATGAGACCCGCCCTCTCCTGCAAGGAGGGCGATTAACAGCCTGGGAGATGGGTAAATTTAATATTCCCCACACCCTGATCTGTGACAACATGGCCGCTTTGTTGATGCGCGATGGCAAAGTAGATTATGTATTGGTCGGCGCTGATAGAATTGCCGCTAACGGTGACTTTGCCAATAAAGTGGGCACCTACGCCTTAGCCGTCATTGCCCATTATCACAAGGTTCCTTTCTATGTGGTCGCCCCTTACACCAGCGTTGATCCTGAATGCCCCGAAGGGAGTAAGGTACCCATTGAAGAGCGCGATGCAGCAGAAGTTCGAGGTGTCAGCGGCAGTTTTGGCGCTGTGCGCTGGAGCCCAGAAAATACACCCGTGTTTAATCCCGCTTTTGATGTTACACCCGCATCCTTAGTCACGGGCTGGATTTTAGACAACGCCGTCTACTCACAAGACGAAATACACAAAGGCGCATTAAAAAGAGGATAAAAAATGCCTCTACGCCTTTAAAGATATTGGCTAAGCTCCTATCATGCACGGCCTTTCCTAACGAGCAAAACGAGAGTAATCAGTTTGGCAGTTACAGAGTTTATTCCAGGTCAACGCTGGATCAGTAATACCGAAGCCGAGTTAGGCCTAGGCATCATCACATCCAACCTAGACCGACGCGTTACCATCCTATTTCCCGCCGCAGAAGAGGAGCGTACTTACGCCACCGACAACGCTCCTGTGAGCCGAGTGGAGTACCCCGTTGGCGAATCCGTCCAAACAGCTGAAGGGGTTGAGTTCGAGATCACAGAACGTCTCGAAAAAAATGGATGTATTATCTATTTCGGTAAAGACAAAGAAGGCAACGAACTCATTGTGCCTGAGTTAGAATTAGACAGTACAGTCCAATTTAACCGCCCACAAGATCGCCTATTTGCAGGACAAGTAGACAAACTGAGCCGCTACCGCTTGCGCTTGGACACCCTTGAGCACCATCATCGTTTGCAGAAATCACCGGCCTACGGCCTATCGGGTGGTCGTGTGCAATTGTTACCTCATCAGTTCTACATCGCCCACGAGGTAGCAAATCGCTTTGCGCCAAGGGTACTACTTGCCGACGAAGTAGGCTTGGGTAAAACCATAGAAGCGGGTCTTATACTCCACCAGCAACTCATCAGCGGCCGCGCGCAACGCGTATTAATTACCGTACCTGATAGCTTGGTTTATCAGTGGCTGATTGAAATGCTACGTCGATTCAATCTGCGCTTTAGCATTATGGATGAGCTTCGCTGCACCGCTATGGAGATGTCGGGAACAGACAATCCGTTCGAATCAGCACAACTGATCCTCTGCACCCAGTCGTTCATCAACGATAACGCCGAACGGATAGAACAGATTTTAGCCTGCCAGTGGGATATGCTGATTGTCGACGAAGCTCACCACCTTGTGTGGAGCGAAACCGAAACCAGCCCGCTTTATAGAACAATTGAAACACTGGCAAACAACATCCCCAGCTTGTTGCTCCTGACAGCCACCCCTGAGCAGCTAGGTATTGAAAGTCATTTTGCCCGCTTACGCTTGCTCGATCCTGATCGTTATTCAGATTTAGCTCAATTTCGTGAAGAGCAGACTCACTACGCTGAAGTCAACACACTGGTTCAAAAGCTCATCGCTGAAAATGGCGTAGCCCTACTCGCTAATGACACGGCACTTCAAGCTGAGCTGAATGGTTACTTGGGTGAAGAAACCTCAGCAGCGTTGATTGAGTCAGCGCAATCTGGCGAAGGAGATACCGCTCTTGATGAGTGCATTAACCACTTGTTAGATCGGCACGGAACAGGGCGCGTACTCTTCAGAAATACTAGAGATGCTGTAGAAGGTTTCCCAAGGCGTGAGCTGCATACCTACCCTCTGGAAGCACCTCTGCAATTAATGACAGATACTGCCGAAGCGACTTTGCAACAGGTGCTCCAACCAGAGTGCTTGATTGGCGAAGATTGGCTGGAACAAGACCCAAGGGTCACATGGCTGGATAATTGGCTCAAAGATCATCGTTTAGAGAAAACCTTACTGATCTGTGCCAGCGCAGACAGCGCACAAGCGCTGGAGGAGTATATCCGGCTGCGTAAAGGCGTTCGCTCTGCCGTTTTCCATGAGAAAATGACACTGATCAATCGTGACCGAGCAGCGGCGTACTTTGCCGATGAAGAAGAGTACGCTCAAGTGCTGGTGTGCTCTGAAATTGGCAGCGAAGGGCGTAACTTCCAATTTGCACAACACCTCATTATGTTCGACCTACCTCTAAACCCTGACCTGTTAGAGCAGCGTATCGGACGTTTAGATCGTATCGGCCAAAAACATGATGTGCAGATTCATGTCCCCTACTACGAAAACAGTGCCCAAGCGATTCTGCTACGCTGGCTGGATGAAGGTATTAATGCGTTCCGTCACACCTGCCCTGCAGGCCAACTGCTCTTAAATCAATTTGAAGACACGCTGACTTCTCTGCTGCTTGATGGTGCCGATGAAGCTATTTTTCAGGAATTGATTACAGCATCCCAAGCTGCCTCTAAACAGATTCTCGATGAACTCAAAGAGGGACGAGATCGCCTGCTTGAGATGAGCTCTTGTCGTCCAGCTCAGGCAGAAGCACTGCTGGAAGCCGTAGCCGAGTATGAACAACGCGGTCAACTGGTTGATTACATGGAACGCGTATTCGATCAATTCGGCGTCGATCAGCAAACTCATGGTCTACACTCGGTTATTCTGCAACCAACCGATCAGATGATTCATCACCGTTTCCCGGGGCTCTCGGATGATGGTTGCACGGCGACCTATTCCAGAGAGGAAGCGCTTGGTCGTGAGGACATGCAATTCTTAAACTGGGAACACCCAATGGTTTCTGGGGCTATGGAGATGATCACAGGTAGCGAATTTGGTAACACGGCCGTCTGTACCGTTAAACTCCCGCCACTCCAGCCGGGTACTTTATTGGTTGAAACTATTTTCGTCCTCTATTGTGCGGCTCCCCGTGCGCTTAACCTGCAACGCTATCAACCTCAAGCGACGGTTCGCGTACTCTTTGATAGCAACGGTAATAACCTGACTCAGATTATTACCTCAGAGCACCTGAACAAACTTGGCGAGCGCGTCAAACGTCATGCGTCCCAAAATTTGATACGTCATGGCCGCGAGCAGATCGCCAGTGTTTTGGAAAAAGCCGAGACAGCTGCCGAGCAACAGCAGGATACCCTCATAGCTGCGGCGCTGGAGAAAGCAACGCATCAACTTGATGAAGAGGTAGAACGCCTCCAAGCTCTGATTAAAGTCAATCCTTCAATTCGTGAAGATGAATTATCGCAGTTGCTGGCTAACCGTGAGAGTATCTTAAATCACTTACGCACATCTAAATTAAAAATGGATGCCGTACGTATCGCAGTGGTGAGTAATTAGCCCTGCTTAATTAAAACCTACAGGAGGGTGCGATGCACTTAAAGGATTGGGGCTTGGCCCTACTCGTCGTACTCGCCTGGGGGGTTAACTTTGTTGTGATTCGCTGGGGGTTAGATGAACTCCCTCCTTTTTTATTGGGTGCTTTGCGTTTCTTACTCGTTGCGTTTCCTGCACTTCTTTTTATTAAACCGCCTAAACTTCCGCTCAAATGGCTATTCGCTTACGGCTTAACCATTAGCTTCGGACAATTTGCGTTGCTATTTAGCGCAATGTATTTAGGCATGCCAGCAGGCCTTGCATCGTTGGTGCTACAAGCACAAATGCTTTTCACTCTATTATTCGCACTAATCTTTTTGGGCGAACGCTGGCAACTTCCACAAATCTTATCCTTAGGCATTGCAGGAGTCGGACTAACCCTGCTAGCAGCTCAAACATCTGCCTCTCAAATGACATTTATCGGGTTTGCCTTAACGATCGCTGCAGCCGCAAGCTGGGGCTTAGGTAACATTGTTAACCGTAAGATTGGCCAGCTAGGACATGTCAACCTGATGAGCCTCGTGATTTGGGCGGCACTCATACCACCTCTGCCTTTTTTAGGTCTGTCACTTTACTTTGAAGGATCTGATCTAATCATCAGCAGTTTACAGAATATCAGTCTGAAATCGGTAGCAGCCGTCTTCTACTTAGCGGCCATCGCTACCATCTTTGGGTATGGTTCTTGGGCATATCTGATGCGCCATTATCCTGCGTCACAAGTGGCACCTTTGACCTTACTTGTTCCTGTTATTGGCTTGCTGACTGCATGGCTAATATTGGATGAAACACTTAATATGCTTCAGTTCATCGGCATTGTACTGATTATGCTTGGTCTGATGATTAATGTATTTGGCCAACGTTTCTTGAATGCACTAGTTAAGAAGGCTTAACGCTGACAACCTTGCTATTCAACAACAGTAAAACACCTGCTCCAAATCACGGGCACAAAAAAAGGCGAGATTCTCATCTCACCTTTTTTTATTCCACCTGATTAGATCAGGCTTATTGCTTCTGTATTACAGAGCAACGATGTTCTCAGCCTGAGGACCTTTCTGACCCTGAGTAACTGTGAACTCAACCTTCTGGCCTTCTTTCAGGGATTTGAAGCCTGTACCAGTGATTGCACTGTGGTGTGCGAATACGTCAGGGCCGTTTTCACGCTCGATGAAACCGAAACCTTTCTCGTCGTTGAACCATTTTACTGTACCAGTAGTAGTAGACATAATAATATCCTATCTTATTCAAGAGTAATTTTGTGCCCGAAAATTCGAGCGGTCTGGCTGGAAGTGTGGTGCTATTTACTTATGAAAAACAGGACGAGGTACTACTAAGGAACTTCGCAATGGTGTGCATAAATACAAGACGTGCCTTCAAGCTGTGTCCAGAGTATAGCGCTTCAACCTGCCAGTCAACTAACTTTTCAACTATTTTGTTGATTCAAATATAGTTCTATCTTTTCAAAGACCCATTCAGCCTCTGAAAAAGCGTAATCTTTAACCTTTCCTTGATCATCATAGCGACGCAGTGTGACACATGCATCAAAGCGCTCTATTTGCTCGAATCGATCAGCCTCCTCCTCAGACATAACACCACCTTGAAACACTAAAGACTCCAAACTAGCTTCAGATAAGGTGTCTAAATAGCTAGGGGCTCGATGGCATAAATAACGCTTTGCCTGTGCGTGCTCACGTATAGGATCAACCACATCACTTTTAAAGCCCAGTTGGGTAAGGAACTGAGCACCAATGCGATCATGTGCTTGGCTATCAAAACCATCAACTTCGTCAATTAAATGACCGATATCATGTAAAAATGCTGCAATAATCAAATCGTCCGATTGATGATCATCTTCAGCTAGATGGGCACAACTAACCGCATGAGAAAGTTGGGTCACCTGTTCTCCATAACACTCCGCACCGCGCCTTCGATAAATCTCTTTTAACTGCTGGACAACATTGTCTACTTGCATTCGGATGGCTCACTACCTGTCGATTTAATTTCAGGAGGGAGTCTAAGTTTCTGTTATGACAAATAGATTAAAAATCTGCTCTATTCGCTCAGCCTAGCGTCCATTGGGAAACCCAAGCATTCTCGTCATCATCCAGATAAGCCTGCTCCAGTAACTCTTGAGCCCATGGTTCCGTTTTCGATAACCAGTTCAAGAGCACTATAGCAGTCACTTTCGCTGCCGTTACTTCGCTCCACATCGTGGTACCAAGACATCGCCAATGGTTAGGATCGATGCGCTTTGGACGTTCAATTTGTGTCTGGCATGTTTCACAGATCATCAAACAGTGTTCAAAAATGGGATCGGCAGCCACAGGTGGCACTTCAAAAATGTTCAGAGGCACACCACTGCTGTTACAAAGCTCGCAGTGCGCGCCACAGCGTCTGACCAAGTCCTTGCCGTAGAGCGACAACCCATGATGTCGCTCTTGATGCTTATCACGCCCTTTTGACATATTGCTCCAGCCTATTCATCGAATAAAGGAAAACGCTTAGCGATATCATCACCGGTGAAATCAGCAACCCAGCCTTGCGGATTATTGAAAAAACGGATCGCCGTAAAATGCGGCTCAGGCCCCATATCAAACCAATGTTTTGTTTGATCAGGTACCGAAAGGAGATCGTCTTTGCAGCAATGAATCATATAAACTTTATCTTCTATGTGAAGATAGAACATACCTTCACCTGCCACAAAGAAACGAACCTCATCTTCAGAGTGCGTATGCTCCTGAAGGAATTTTTGTCGAAACTCATCCTTTTGCGGGTTATCAGGCGTGATCGCTGCGATATCAACGGTTTGATATCCCTCTTCTGCGATAAGTTTATTAATTTCCTGATCGTACGCTTGGAGAACCTCTTCGTGGGTCATCTCTGGCGTAATCGGGCAATCAATCATCCAACGCTCAAAACGTATGCCAACCTCGCCTAATACCCTACTGATTTCATCACCGTCCATACTATGGAATAAAACAGCAGAAGGGTCCTTTTCTTGAAAAACCGTAATTGCGCTCATCACTTCTCCCCCGTAGTCGGGTATAAAATGGCTACCTCATCAAAAGAGCGAGCCATAGGGTGTTCTTTTGGATCCAGCAACTGATCCCTAGCTAATAGACACGTTTGCATACCCGCCGATTTTGCCGCGTCCAACTCTTCGATGATATCAGACAAAAAGAGAATATTTTCAGGAGGGTAGTGTATCGCCGATGCGATCTTTTTATACGACGCTTCTTCTCGTTTGTGGCCGGTTGTTGTATCAAAATAAGCTGAAAACAGAGGAGTCAAATCACCGTAATCACTGTAGCCAAACAACAGTTTTTGCGCTTTAACAGAACCAGATGAGAAGACATATAGCGCAACCTTCTGTTGATCCCACAGCATCAAATGTTGATACGCATCGGGGTAAAGATGCCCGGTAAAATCACCCTTTTCGTAACCCTCTACCCAGATAAGCCCCTGCAAACTTTTTAGCGCTGTCACTTTTTTATCTTCATCAATCCAGCCTAAAAATGCCTGCACCAGCGTATCTTTATCTGCATCAGGTTGTGAGATTTCAGCACGTGCCTGACTCATAATTTCTTGTACCATAGCGTCATCCCAATGATTACTCACGTACTCAGGTAACGCTTGGCGGGCATAAGGAAACAATACATCGTGGACAAAACGAATATCCGTTGTCGTTCCTTCAATATCAGTAAGAATAGCTTTTATCGTCATTATCGTTGTCCCAACTTGATCATCTCTAACTCACAGGCAAACAGAAACTCCAACCCCTCTAGGTGGCGACGTGCCTCTGCCATATCACGCCCCCAAGCATATAAACCATGCCCTCTCACTAAAAAACCCCACTGCAAAGGGCATTGCAGCCAGCGTTGGCGTAGCTGAGCGGCCAATTCAGGCATATCTTGCGTGTTGTCAAAAACATGAATAGCGGCTTCAGCATCGTGAGTGGTGTTTCCCGACAGGGATTTCTGCATCTCATAGCCACGCAATGTGAGTACATCTCCGTCCACAAGGCGCGACAATACTGTCGATGAAACCGAGTGAGTATGCAGTACAGCACCAATATCAGCATCTAGTCCATAAAGAGCCATATGTAATAAAGTTTCTGCAGATGGCCGCTTCTCTGAGCCAATCACCGCACCCTTGAGATCCACCTGTAGTAGATCCTCTGGCGTCAAAGCACCTTTATGCTTACCTGACGCCGTTACCCAAGCGTGATTTGCGTCTATACGAACAGAGAAGTTTCCACCGGTTGCTGGGCACCAACCTTGCTGATCAATCCACTTCCCCGCATCAATAACGGATTGTTTAAGAGTATCTGGCATTTGAACATTCACGAAGTAACAAAATTGATAGTTTACGAGAAGTTTTCAATCAGACGAAGGGAAAGCAGAATTATTTTAAAGACAGGGGCGGCCATTTCGACCGCCCCATCATTAACCGAAATGATTTCGGTTGAAGTGCCCGAAGGCAAAGGAGACATATGAAAAAACTAACCAACGCTTTCGCAATGCGTACTACCTAAATTCACATAATTCAGTATAGCTAATAAGTAACAAAGTCCAATGTCTGATTTTTCTTCTGATCACGTATAATGACTGAATTATTTTCATTGAAGGATAAAAGCTCATGGCAACAATTGGCACCCCTCTTGCTGCAAACGCAACCCGTGTGTTGATGTGTGGTGGTGGAGAACTAGGCAAAGAAGTCGTCATCGAACTACAAAGATTAGGGGTAGAGGTGATTGTGGTTGATCGCTACGCGAACGCGCCAGCCATGCAAGTTGCCCACAGAAGCCATGTTATCTCGATGCTGGATGGCGACGCATTGCGAGAAGTCATTCAAGCCGAGAAACCAGACTTAATCGTCCCAGAGATAGAAGCCATTGCCACGGACACATTGATCGAGCTTGAAGCTGAAGGGTTTACTGTTATTCCAACCGCCAATGCAACTCGTTTAACCATGAACCGTGAAGGAATTCGCCGTTTAGTCAGCGAAACTCTTGGTTTAAAGACATCCCCTTTCAAGTTTGCTGAAACCCGTGAAGAGTACCTCGCGGCTATTCAGGATATTGGGCTACCCTGTGTTGTAAAACCGATCATGAGTTCTTCAGGTAAAGGCCAAAGTACGGTAAAAACTGAAGATGAGATAGAGAGCGCTTGGCAATACGCCCAAGAGGGAGGCCGAGCAGGTCAAGGTAAGGTGATTATCGAAGGCTTCGTCGATTTCGACTACGAGATAACTTTGCTCACTGTTCGACATACCAATGGCACCGCTTTTTGCGAGCCCATCGGCCATGTTCAAGTGGATGGGGACTATCGCCAGTCTTGGCAGCCACAAGCGATGTCCTCAGCAGCACTAAACGCAGCCAAAGATGCAGCATTGAAGGTTACCGAAGCTTTAGGCGGACGAGGGTTATTTGGTGTTGAGCTTTTTATCAAAGGCGATGAAGTACTCTTTAGTGAAGTGTCACCAAGGCCCCATGATACTGGTATGGTTACCATGATATCTCAAGATTTATCGGAATTTGCACTGCACGCCCGCGCTATATTAGGGTTGCCTATTCCAAACATTCATTTTCATGGCCCTAGTGCCTCCAGTGTTATTTTAGTTGAGGGCAACTCTAATAACGCACAGTTTGCTGGTTTAGAAGCTGTACTGGCGATGCCAGATACTCAGCTACGCCTATTCGGTAAGCCCGAAGTGGCCGGACAACGGCGCATGGGTGTTGTGCTTGCCCGCGATAATACGGTGGAATCAGCAATCTCTAAAGCCAGTAAAGCTTCCTCCAACATCACGGTTACCCTTTAACATTCGCCGATTCAGGCTGAACCAGCACATACCAAAGCTGGTTCAGTTCGGACCGTAGCGCGATTGCTGTTTTCAAAGCGCTTTGAAAATCTGCTGTATTAAGGTGTTCAAATAGCGGCAACTTCGCCAGTGCCGCCACTTCGCAGCCAAACTCTTCACTCAATGCCGCGACATCAAACCAAGGAGAGCCTAAGCCAGCATACTCCCAATCAAGTACAACAAGCTGCTGCTTGTTTTGCAAAAGGTTCCCTATGTGTAAATCGTGGTGCGCTAAGCAATATGGAATCTTAGGCAATGCACCAAATAACCGCCTTGTTCGATCCAGACTTTCTTGAAGGGAAGCCCGTTGTTCGGTTGCTGATATGGCATCTATCTTTTCTTGGTAACCTTTCCAGATTAAATCGTACTCCTGTTCAGGCACATCAGATATTGATTGCCACTGCGCCACAATAGCCAACAGATCAGCTTGTGCTGGTATTTTGCTAAGTTCCTGATACTGGCATAGGATCAACTGGTCTACCGAAGCCTCTAAAACATCAGGAGCCCAACTAAACCCTACTATACGCGCCAATAATTGCTGCTCTCTTTGCCGATTAATACCCGGAATATCACTGCGACAATTTAGCCTAAGGACAGCAGGCTGGTTTTTATAAGTACCAACAAATAGTGTATTCGTCGTCCCTGCATGACCTTCAAGAGGCTGCCATCCCGACAAGCTTAACGCCATCTTTGTACGCTCTTGAGCATTGATTATCCTCCTTAACCCACTACTCACAGTCGATCACACTTATGATACTATAGCGCCCTCTTATCGGGGTGTCTGTATCGGTGCAGACTGAGATATTACCCGTCGAACCTGATCCGGGTTATACCGGCGTAGGGAATAAAGGACATGATGAAAAAACTTTTTACAGGCTTGTTACTCTCTAGCGCAACGACGCTAAACGCGGCAGATCTGACCATCTATACCTATGATTCATTTGTATCAGAATGGGGCCCCGGACCTAAACTGGAAACTGCCTTCGAACAAGAATGCCAATGTGATATTGAATTTATCGCGGTAGAAGATGGCGTCAGCATTTTAAACCGTGCTCGCATTGAACAAGCACGCACGAAGGCTGACGTCCTGCTTGGGCTGGATAACTCCCTTACCGAGGTCACCCGTGAAGCGAAACTGACACAGCCTCATAATATTTCACTCGATCCAATTAGTGCACATCTTAATTGGCAGGACGATACCTTCGTACCTTTTGACTATGGGTATTTCTCGTTCATTTATGACAGTGAGAAGATTCAACAACCTGCTACCTCGCTAAAAGCCCTGATTGAGTCAGAAGCCTCCGTTATCTATCAGGACCCGCGCACCAGTACACCAGGACAAGGGTTGATGCTGTGGGTTAAGGCCGTTTATGGTGATGAGGCACCTTCTGCCTGGAAACAACTTGCGAGACACACTGTCACCGTCACTAAAGGCTGGTGGGAAGCGTATAGCATGTTCCTAAAGGGTGACGCCGATTATGTTCTCAGCTACAACACATCCCCTGCGTACCATCAGGTTGCTGAACAAAAGAATCAATATAAAGCGGCGCGCTTTTCCGAAGGACACATTGTACAAACAGAGGTTGCTGCCATTTCAGCTTATGCGCAAAACCCAGCTCTGGCTCAGCAGTTCCTGACATTTCTTATATCCCCAAAAGCGCAGTCCATTATCCCTGTCACGAACTGGATGTTACCGGTCATCGACGATGTTACACTGCCCGAAGCATTTGATAGTCTGATCAAGCCTAAAACCATCGGCTTTACAGCTGAGCAGATTGCCAAGCAGCGCCAACAATGGATTAGAGAGTGGCGTGCTTCTGCCAATTAGTCATGAGTCATTGGCTTAGTTATGGTTTCGTGCTCTCCTTTACCTGTCTTTCCTTTTATGGACTGATGAGTTTTGGGGGTGCCTCACCTGACATCAACCTACTTAGCGATAGCTATTTATATGAACTGCTAGGCTTTACCCTAAAACAGTCATTGCTTAGTGCATTACTCTCTGTTGCGCTCGCTATTCCGGTTGCCAGAGCGCTGTTCTACTGCCCGAAACTTCCCGCAAAGCGCTGGTTTCTCGCTTTCTGTTTACTCTGCTTTGTAACACCAACGCTGATCGTCATTACTGGCATGGTTGCGCTGCTGGGGCGTTCAGGAATTTTAACGCCATTGCTTAACCAACTTACAGAAAACAGCTGGAACCTCTATGGATTATCGGGCATTTTGCTGGCCCATATTTTTTTAAACACACCTCTCGCAATTAGAGTGATTTGGCTACAGCTTAGTGCTATCCCTGAAACCAGTTGGCGTTTGGCCACCCAACTTAAACTCCCCCCTTGGCAACGCTTTAAAACGGTGGAATGGCCTGTACTGAAGCAATCATCGGCTGTGATCGGCGGCTTTATCTTTGTACTGTGCTTCAATAGCTTTGCAGTGGTTCTAGCTCTTGGGGGCGGTCCTAGTTCAACCACGCTTGAAGTGGCTATTTTTCAAGCACTAAAATATGACTTTAATATAGCCGAAGCGCTCACTCTGGCATGGTCCCAACTGCTGATTGCAGGCACTCTATACGCCGTCATGACACGTTTCGGCACGCTCTCATGGCAGTCAGTTGATAAGGGAAGTACACACTCGCCACCCCAACCTTCCCGACAAAAAGCCAATATTTTCAAGCTGATCTATCTACTGAGCTGGATACTGTTGTTACTCCCTTATATTGCTTTACTACCGGGATTACTAGATTACACACCCCGATGGCAGGACCTGAGTATGATTACCCGCCCAGCTGTCATCAGTCTAGGATTGGCTTTTGTAGCAGCGATGATGTCCATGGGTATCGCCTACCTTCTGCTACAACCGATTCGCACTGCAGCGCTGCAACAAAAAGAGCAACAACAGTTCTGGCTTGAGACTATGGCTACACACGCGCTGATCACACCCGCTATGGTATTATCGGTAGGCTTGTTTGTCTTTCTGCTACCTAAGGTTAATCTGGATCGCTATGGCATCATTGCCGTAGTCATACTTAACACACTGCTGCTTATCCCCTTTGCTATTCAAAAGCTAAAGCCACGAGTACTCCAATTTGATCAACAATATGATCGTTTAGTCCGGTCATTAAAACTCAATAACCGACATCGCTGGCGACTACTTTGGCCATTTATAAAACCGGTATGGCTTTCTACATTCGGGCTTGTGTTTGTACTGGGTTTGGGCGATGTGGCGATATTCTCCATTTTTGGCAATGCTGAATGGACCACGTTACCTTGGTTAATTTATGGGTTTGCCGGTAGCTATCAGTTAGCGGAAGCCAGTGCCGCTTCTTTTTTGCTGTTATTCATCTGTGCGTTGATCCTTTACCTGCTTGAACGCACACAAACGAGGAATGCTGTACGTGTTGAACATTCGTGACCTTAGCGTTGTATTAGATGGTTATACGCTACATTACGATTTAAACGTAATTAAGGGAGAGTGTGTTGCCATTCAAGGCGCAAGCGGAGTAGGCAAAACAACCTTACTGAATATGATAGCGGGTTTTCTCAAACCCGAATCCGGAGCGATTTTCTGGGATGGTATGGACATCTGCCTGCTAACGACTGAGCAACGACCGGTGAGCATGCTCTTTCAAGACCATAATCTCTTTGAGCATCTATCCGTTATTAACAATTTGCAGCTAGGTTTTGATAAAGTTCCCCCCCAGCACCAGATTCTGCAAGCATGCCAAGCGCTAGGAATTACCGACCAACTGGAAAAAATGCCGCCACAACTTTCAGGTGGGCAACGTCAGCGCGTCGCGCTGATCAGAACGCTTTTACGCGCAGAACCCATCGTTTTATTGGATGAACCGTTTGCAGAATTAGACCCTAAAAGCCGCCGAACTGCTGCGCTTTGGACAAGGGAGGAAGCTAAAAGAGCAGGTAAAACATTGCTATTAGTCACTCATCAGGATGAGGATGTCAGCCTTGTTGCTGACCGAGCCATTCGACTCTAGTCAGCACGTTTAGGCATGGTGTCGCACCAACCCTAAGCTGTCTTAACTTTCCAGTGAACCGTTTGGCCAGCAAAGAAAGGCACAATGGGTTTGCCGTTGGGTAGGATAATCTCTTCAGGAATAACCCAGTCTTCTCTCACCAATGTAATGGTCCCCTCGTTACGAGGTAAACCATAAAAATCTGCACCGTGATGACTAGCAAAACCTTCTAATTTATCCAGCGCATCTAATTCTTCAAAGACATGGGTATAAAGTTCGATAGCGCTCCAAGCACTGTAACATCCTGCACAGCCACATGCATTTTCCTTTGCTTCCTTTGCATGAGGCGCTGAGTCGGTACCTAAGAAAAACTTAGCCGACCCTGTTTGTACCACGTTACGGAGCGCTTCCTGATGAGTACTACGCTTCAAAACAGGCAAGCAGAAGTTATGTGGTCGTACGCCCCCGACTAATAAATCATTACGGTTTAGTAACAGATGCTGAGGTGTAATAGTTGCAGCCACATTCGCTGATGCCTCCGACACAAACTGCGCAGCATCCGCCGTTGTAATGTGCTCAAACACCACTTTTAAACTAGGAAACTGCTTAACAATGTGGGCTAATTTTTGATCGATAAATACTTTTTCACGATCAAAAATATCAATATGGCTATCGGTGACTTCACCATGAACCAGTAAAAGCATACCTTGCTCTTGCATGGTTTCAAAAACAGGATAAAGCGCTTCTAACTGACTGACCGCTGCAGCAGAGTTGGTCGTCGCTCCCGCTGGGTACATTTTAGCAGCAACAATTCCAGCCGATTTAGCTTCAATAATCTGTTCGCGGCTCGTTTGGTTGGTTAAGAACAATGTCATTAGCGGCTCAAACGTTGAACCTTCCGGTCTTGCTGCAAGAATTCGCTCTTTGTAAGCCAGCACCATCTTCGCATCGGTTACCGGCGGTACCAAATTAGGCATAACGATTCCGCGCTGGAAACATCGAGCGGTCGCGGCGACGGTCTCCGTGAGCATATCACCATCTCGAAAATGTAAGTGCCAATCATCTGGCGTCTGAATCGTTAGCGTTGTCATAACCTATCCTTCTCAATCTCATTTAGGATGGAATTATACACGATGCTTATACCATTTCCCTCCACACAACAGTTTCCAAATGGAGACAAATGAATGAAAAAACAAGATAATTCATGTACTATAAAGCAGTCGCCATCGCACTATGAATAGTACCCTGTGCTAACGCCTAGGAAAGGACTCTTGAAATGAAAACCATACAAATATTTAGCCAGCATGTGGGGATCATCAACTCGCTGCAAGAAATGCTGGCCAGTTATCGTATCGTTTCAGATAGCTCGAGTCCATTGCGGAGCTTGATGCTTGACGCATCTTTAGTGCTCATCGATGCTGAAGATTTAAAACAGACACACAATGTCGTTTTAGAGTGCAGGCATAGACAAGTCCCCTGCTTTTTATTTTGGTCAAATGAATCCCAAGATTTACGCATAAAGGCATTTGAGTCAGGGTTTTCAGACTTTCTGATGCCCCCCCTTCTTCCCCTCGGTGGTGACATCTAAAATTAAAACGCATATTAATATTGCAGAGATGGTTCGCTCTTACACCAGTAAAGTGGAAACTGCCCGTCACTCAAATGACTCATTAGATCATGAGCTATTAGCAGTACAAGATGCAGCCATTCTCTGCTTAGCAGCGGTTGCTAGGGTGCGTGATCACTCAACCGGCAATCATATTTTAAGAACCCAGCACTATGTCAAAGCACTGGCTGAACACTTACGCTTCCATCCCGATTATCGAGCAGAGCTTGATAACGATGAGACAATAGAGCTTTTTTATAAGACCGCATCCTTACATGATATTGGCAAAGTAGGCATCCCAGATGCTATTTTGCAAAAGCCAGGCAAACTTGATGAGCAAGAGTATGAAGAGATGAAAAAGCATACCGTTTATGGGTATCAGGCTATTCACTCTGCAGAACTTCTACTAGAAAGAGAAACCAAAGGAAAGGCAGCTAAATTTTTAAAGATTGCTCAAGAAGTCACCTTGAGTCACCACGAACGCTGGGATGGCCAAGGCTACCCACAAGGTCTCAAGGGCGAGGATATTCCCGTGGTGGCGCGATTAATGTCGGTGGCCGATGTATATGATGCGGTTATCTCGCGTCGCCCTTATAAAAACGCAATTGAGCATACCAGTGCCTGCGACATCATTCTCCAAGGTAGAGGCACCCTATTTGACCCAGCCGTGGTAGATGCATTTGAGGACTTACAAGAAACTTTTGATAAGATCTCCTATATTCTAGAGGATTACTTCCCTTCTCAGTCAGACCTCACCTTACATGGTTTGGACGATCTGCTAAACAAATAAAAAACCGCTCAAGAGAACGGTCTTTTCATCGAGCAATACATTAACTTGCTACACCTTGACTTTTCAAATAATCGTCATAACTTCCACGGAAATCTACAATCCCCGTTGGTGTCAATTCGATAATACGCGTAGCCAATGAGGATACGAACTCCCGGTCATGACTGACAAAAATCAACGTACCAGGATAGTTTTCCAATGCTAAGTTCAAGGACTCAATAGACTCCATATCCAAATGGTTGGTTGGCTCATCCAGTAACATAACGTTTGGCTTTTGAAGAATCAGTTTGCCAAACAACATACGTCCTTGCTCACCACCTGATATCACCTTAACCGACTTATCGATCTCTTTTTGCGAGAACAACAAACGGCCTAATGTGCCGCGAATAACCTGCTCATCATCCCCCTCTTTGCCCCAGTCTCCCATCCATGCCAAGAGGGTTTTATCTACCTCGAAGTCTTTCGCATGATCTTGAGCATAGTAGCCAAGCTCTGCATTTTCAGACCATTTGATCTCTCCAGCGGTAGGTTCCAAATCACCAACCAAACATTTCAATAATGTAGTTTTACCAATCCCGTTAGGGCCGATGACTGCAATACGCTCACCCACTTCAACCATCAAATTAAAGCCAGAGAAAAGCGGCTCATCAAAAGATTTACTCAGCCCCTCTACCTCAAGTGCCAGACGATGTAGCTTTTTGTCTTGCTCAAAGCGAATAAAAGGGTTCTGACGGCTGGAAGGCTTAACCTCTTCCAGCTGAATTTTGTCAATCTGTTTTGCGCGAGAAGTCGCTTGTCTGGATTTTGAAGCATTAGCCGAGAAGCGGCTAACAAATGCTTTTAGATCTGAAATCTGAGCTTTCTTTTTCGCATTCTCAGAAAGCAGACGCTCACGAGCCTGTGTCGATGCGGTCATATACTCATCATAAGAACCGGGATAAACCCTAAGCTCACCATAATCCAGATCGGCCATATGTGTGCAGACACTATTTAGAAAGTGGCGATCATGGGAAATAATGATCATGGTGCAGTTCCGCTCGTTTAAGACACCTTCCAACCAGCGAATCGTATTGATATCCAAGTTGTTGGTAGGCTCATCCAATAGCATGATATCTGGATCAGCAAACAGAACCTGCGCCAACAGGACACGAAGCTTCCAGCCCGGAGCAATTTCACTCATTGGGCCATAATGCTGCTCTAATGGAATACCGACCCCTAGCAACAATTCACCTGCGCGGGATTCGGCGGTATAACCATCCATCTCGGCAAACTCACCCTCAAGCTCGCCAGCGCGAATACCATCCTCTTCACTCATATCTGGGTTTGCATAGATGGCATCGCGTTCCTCTTTAACTTTCCACAGCTCTTCATAGCCCATGATGACCGTATCAATCACGCGATACTCTTCATAAGCGAATTGATCCTGCTTCAGTTTACCGATGCGCTCGTTCGGATCTTTTGAAACATTGCCACTACTTGGCTCTAGGTCGCCACCTAAAATCTTCATAAAGGTGGATTTACCACACCCATTAGCGCCAATTAGGCCGTAGCGGTTCCCGTCACCAAATTTAACGGATACATTTTCAAAGAGCGGCTTAGCGCCGAACTGCATGGTGATATTCGCGGTTGTAAGCAATGTTCTATCCCAGTTTTTCTATGATTATCCAAACCAACTCAGCGGCTTGGATGCCAACAATAAAGCCGCCCATTATGCCATAAAACAAATTGATTCTGGCTAATGTTTTGTTCACAGAGGGAATTGTATATATTGACATCCCAAACAGGAGGAAACTGATGAGAATACTCATCATAGAAGACGAGCAAAGCATTGCCGACACACTTGTATACGCTCTTAAACAAGAGGGTTTTAGCGTTGACCATCAACTGTTAGGGCTGTTAGGAGCAACCGCTCATCAACAAAACCCTTATGACTTGCTCATTTTAGATGTCGGTCTTCCTGATTTAAGCGGATTTGAGCTGTGTAAAAAAATACGTACCTTTAGCGATACCCCCATCATCTTTTTAACGGCACGGGATCAAGAGATTGATCGCGTGGTTGGGCTGGAAATTGGCGCGGATGACTATGTAACAAAGCCCTTTAGCCCCAGAGAACTAGTTGCCCGTGTTAAAGTGATTCTGCGACGGGTCAAACCTTTAGCTGCAACCTCTGAGCTATTCGAGCATCTGCCATCACAGCACCTAATTCGCTATAGCGGTCACAGACTGGAGCTGACCCGATATGAATATGGCCTACTGGCAACACTTCTGACCCTGCCTGAACATATTTTCTCAAGAGATCAATTGATGCAACACGTCTGGCCTGACAACAGCGGTAGTTTTGATCGTGTGATTGATACTCACATCAAAGGGCTAAGGGCCAAACTTCGCAAGATAACACCCGAGCATGATCCAATTCAGACACATCGCGGGATAGGCTATAGCATCAGCTTAGGTAACACAGATGCAAATTAAGGCTTTTCGCCTCCCTAAAACACGATTCAGCCTTAGGCTATTTTTCTTTTTCTTTGTTATGATCGGGGCAGGTCTATACCTGCTGATGAATGCGCTACTGGGCGAATTAAAACCTGGGCTTCGCCAAGCGACTGAAGACACCTTAGTAGACAGCGCGAATCTACTTGCCGAACTTGCAGCGCCGGAGCTATTACAAAACAGGCTCGAAAACGGCCTGTTTGAACAAGCCCTAAATCGCTATCAAGACCGAGAACTCAATGCCACAATTTGGTCGATTACAAAAACAACGACACAGTTGCGACTCTATATAACCGACGCGCAGGGTATCGTAAAATTTCATACCGACCCTTCTCAAATCGGTAAAGATTACTCAACCTGGAACGATGTCTACAAAACCCTTCGAGGAGAGTATGGCGCCCGAAGCACCATCCTCAACCCCAAAGATCCCACTTCAACCGAAATGTACGTTGCTGCCCCCATCCTATCGGAAGGTGACATCATTGGTGCCTTAACACTCATTAAACCCAATTTATCACTCCAGCCTTTTCTGGATAGTTCACAAAACCGCATGAAGCAGTTTGGTATCTGGCTGATTTTGATCACGCTTGTGTTAGGTCTAACCCTAAGTTTTTGGCTAAGCCGCTCAATTCGTAAACTTAGCCGCTATGCCCAAAAGGTTAGCCAAGGCAGCAGTAACGCTAAACTGCCTGAGCTCAATGATCTAGAACTACACCAACTGGCCCAAGCGATGGCGAAGATGAAATCCCAGCTAGAAGGTAAAGACTACGTCGAAAACTATATCCATAGCCTCACACACGAAATGAAAAGTCCAGTTGCCGCCATTAAAAGTGCAGCAGAATTACTCGAAACCGGGCTACCCGCTGCTGATCAGCAACATTTTATTAAACTGGTACATCAGGAAAGCCAGCGGATGGAACGTCTTATATCTGAGCTTTTAAGTTTAGCCGCATTGGAGAACCAGCAGTCTCTCAATAACACTGAGAAGGTTAACCTCAAAACGATAGTAGAGTCGCTTAAGAGCGCGCTTCAAATACGCCTGGATGCTAAGTCACTAACACTCACGGTTCAGGGCGAGGCCAGCGTCAATGGTGACCATTTTTTATTAAAGCAAGCAATAGAGAACCTTATCCAAAACGCAATCGACTTTAGCCCCGCACATGCAGAAATCAGCGTCACTATGCGTACAACCACGGTGGGCGTATCCATCAGCGTAACCGACCAAGGATCAGGCATTCCCGAGTACGCAATAAACAAAGTATTTGATCGGTTTTACTCTCTGTCTCGCTTAGACACGGGTAAAAAAAGCTCAGGTCTAGGACTCAGCTTCGTACAGCAGATTTGTCATCTTCACCAAGCTTCTTGCGTACTAACTCCTTTGCCACAAGGCACCGAAGCGACCATCCACTTCCCCGCCCCAAAATAATACTTCATACACAAATCACACAAAAACCACATACTTGCCACACACCCGATTTCTATGATTGCGCTATACCTTTTAAATCGGGAGCGCGAACCATGTTTTCTCTTTTGAGTAAAAAAATTCTCTTTCTTATACTCAGCTGTGTCGTCGCTATTATTGCGCTGACATTGATTGAGAGCCTAATTTATGAACGTATAAGCTATCAGGACGAAGCCCGGTACAGCGTCGCCAACAGCTGGAGTGGCGAACAACAACTGCTAGGCCCACTGTTAGTCGTCCCCTACAAATACACAGAAACCAAAAAAAGAACGGATGAAAAGACAGGTAACGTACTTGAAGAGCTGATCACCCGATCCAGCAAACTTTATCTCGTACCAGAACAGTTAAACATTCAAAGTGAGCTAACAACCCAATCCCGCTACCGCGGCATTTTCTCTTTTCCCGTCTATTCAACCCAATTCGACATTGATGGCTCCTTTGATACCACAGCGATCAAGCAGCTTCGCCAGCGTAGCGATGTCATCTGGACAGGCTCGCCCTATCTTGCCGTATCTGTCAGCGATATGAGAGGCATCATCAGCCAACCCGAGATACGATGGAATAACGAACCGATCAGTTTTTTGTCTGGTAGCCGTTTGAGCTTTAATAACCAAGGCGTTCACGCGCTTATAAAAGAAAATAGCGGCTCATCCGCACGCTTTACAGTTAAGATCGGCTTACGGGGCATGGATAATCTCTGGTTCTCACCTACGGGTAAAAACACCCAAATCGCCATTGCAGCGAACTGGCCTCACCCTAACTTTGTCGGCAAGTTTCTACCGGACGAGCGACACATAGAGCAGAACGGATTTTCCGCAATCTGGCATATATCTGAATTCAGCAGCAATCTGCTGCAGGATGTAAAAAGCTGTCAATACGGCGACTGCTCGGCGCTCACCAACAACCGCTTTGGTTTCGCACTAAATGAACCTGTAAATATTTACCGCCAATCTATCCGTGCAGCTAAATACGGCCTGCTCTTTGTTGGACTCACCTTTCTGAGCTTTTTTATCTTTGAAACACTCAAACGGCTACAAATTCACCCAGTGCAATACACCCTTGTTGGGTTATCCATCAGTATTTTCTATTTGCTACTAATAGCACTGTCTGAACATGTAGGTTTTGTCTACGCTTACTTATCTGCCACGAGCGCATGCTGCTTATTACTCTCTGTTTATATCAGCGCCATGATCAAGAATCGCGCATGGGGAGCAAGCTTTGGCGTAATGATTACCCTGTTATACGGCATGCTTTACATCATCATAAGTTCAGAAGATCACGCACTCCTGCTTGGGTCAATATTGGTCTTCCTAGCCTTGGCAGGCGTTATGCTATTAACGAAAAATTTCGACTGGCATCAAGTCAGCCGAGAAGTCAAAAAACCTGTAGATTTTTTACAAAAATAGCGTCGTATTATCCTTAAGTGCATAGGCCAGCCGTATAACCAAGCTTACTCTTCCGGTATAATCTTGACCGCGAAACATACTGAAATGGCTTGATATCGTGGAGTTCAGTGGCCACAAGTTACTGAAAATCAAGCCTTTGGCGACTAAGCTAAGAATATTCGGGGATGAAAAATGACTACAAATAAACATACAATTTATTACACCCTAACAGATGAAGCACCTTCTCTGGCGACCTGCTCGCTGCTACCTATCGTCCGTGCATTTACATCGGCTGCAGGTATTGACGTTAAAATTACTGATATCTCATTGGCCGGACGCGTATTAGCCGCTTTCCCCGAGAACCTGACAGACGAGCAGAAGGTTGAAGATGGCTTGGCTTTCTTGGGTGACCTCACGCAAGATCCTGATGCAAACATCGTGAAACTACCTAACATCAGTGCATCTATCCCTCAGCTGAAAGACTGTATCGCTGAGCTGCAATCTCAGGGCTATGACATCCCGAACTTCCCAGAAGCACCATCAACAGAGGAAGAGAAAGAGATCCGTGCGCGCTACTCAAAGATTCTTGGCAGCGCCGTAAACCCCGTTCTGCGTGAAGGTAACTCAGACCGTCGTGCACCGGCTGCGGTAAAAGCCTTCGCTCGCAAATTCCCTCACTCGATGGGCGCATGGAGCAAGGCATCTCGCACACACGCAGACTACATGCGTGACGGTGATTTCTTTTCCAGTGAACAGTCTATTACTATGCCGGAAGCAGGCGACGTGCGTATCGAATTCGTCTCTAAAGATGGTCAGGTAGAAGTGAAAAAAGAACTTTCACTGGAAAAAGGTGAAATTCTGGACAGCATGCGCATGAGCTGCAAAGCGTTGCGCGACTTCTTCGAAGAATCTTTACAAGACGCCAAAGAAACAGGCGTTATGTGGTCGCTGCACGTTAAAGCAACCATGATGAAGGTGTCCCACCCTATCGTATTTGGTCACGCGGTAACCGTATTCTACAAAGAGCTGTTCGATAAGTACGGCGACCTGTTCAAAGAGCTAGGCGTTAACCCGAACAATGGTATTGGCAGCGTATATGACAAAATTGCAGACCTGCCTCGCTCTAAGCGCGAAGAGATCGAAGAAGCGATTCACGCCTGCCACGAACACCGTCCAGAACTAGCGATGGTTGACTCGGTTAAAGGTATCACGAACCTGCACGTACCTTCAGACGTTATCGTCGATGCATCCATGCCAGCGATGATTCGTAACTCTGGCAAAATGTGGGGCCCTGACGGACGTCCAAAAGATACTAAAGCCGTTATGCCAGAGAGCACTTACGCGCGTATCTACCAAGACATGATCAACTTCTGTAAAACAAACGGTGCATTCGACCCGACAACTATGGGTTCTGTTCCTAACGCAGGCCTGATGGCTAAAAAAGCAGAAGAATACGGCTCGCATGATAAAACCTTCGAAACCGAAGAAGGCACAATGCGCGTGGTAGCTGCCGACGGTACAGTACTGATGCAACATGAAGTAGAAGCTGGCGACATCTGGCGTGCTTGCCAAACTAAAGACGAGCCTGTACGCGACTGGGTTAAACTGGCTGTAAACCGCGCTCGCCAATCTAACACCCCTGCTGTTTTCTGGTTAGACCAAGAACGTGCCCACGATCTGGAACTAACTAAGAAAGTTAAAGAGTACCTGAAAGAACATGATACCGAAGGTCTGGACATCACTATTAAGTCGTACAGCCAAGCTATACGTTACTCAATGGATCGCATGATTCGTGGCAAAGACACTATCTCTGTTACCGGTAACGTACTGCGTGACTACCTGACTGACCTGTTCCCAATCATGGAATTAGGTACTTCAGCGAAAATGCTGTCGATCGTCCCCATGTTGAAAGGCGGCGGAATGTACGAAACAGGCGCAGGCGGATCTGCACCGAAACACGTACAACAGGTAGAAGAAGAAAACCACCTGCGCTGGGATTCACTGGGTGAATTCCTTGCATTGGCCGTATCTTTGGAAGATATGGGAATCAAGCAAGGCAACAAGCGCGCTGCAATTTTGGCTAAAACCCTAGATGCAGCAACCGGCAAACTGTTGGAAAACAACAAATCACCTTCACGTAAAACAGGTGAGCTGGACAACCGCGGAAGCCACTTCTACCTAGGTATGTACTGGGCGCAAGAAACCGCAGCACAGACTGAAGATCCAGAACTGGCAGCACATTTCGCAGGCCTTGCGAAAACACTGACTGAAAACGAAGAAAAGATCATTGGTGAGTTGGCTGCCTGCCAAGGCAAACCAGCAGAACTCGATGGTTACTACCACGCTAAGCGTGAAACAGTAAAACGCGTCATGCGCCCAAGCGCAACGCTAAACGCTGCTTTAGCGGCTGTTAACCCATCATAAGATCGACCAACATAGCGAAGTAATTCGCTAGCGTTAAAAGTTAAAAAACCCTGCTTTGGCAGGGTTTTTTCGTTTAGATGGCCGTGCTAGCAATAGGGACAAAGAGGCGGTTGTATACAGAAAAATTTAAGAACTACTAGCTCGTAGAGATAGACAGAAGAAACAATGAACTTGGTCAAATATGGTGGAGCCTAGCGGGATCGAACCGCTGACCTGTTCGCTGCCAGCGAACCGCTCTCCCAGCTGAGCTAAGGCCCCATAGAGGAAGATACACACGATAGGTATATCTTTTAATCGGCGCTAATCATCTACATTTTTAGCGTTTGTGTCAATAGATTTTCTATTTTAGGTATAGTTTTCAAGGTGTTGTTATTCGTATTTGATGCGGTTGCGCCCTTCAGCTTTTGCCGAGAACAACAGCTGATCAACCGTGGCCAGTAGTTGGGCGTAGTCTGTCTCTCCACTGGAGATGGTTACACCCATACTCAGGGTTAACCCCGGATGGTTTTCGCTCTTTTGCTGTTGCTCTACCAAGCTTCGAGTTTTTTCTGCCCACGCTAGTGCGCCATCTAAGCCGGTTTCTGGTAGCAGTACAACAAACTCATCTCCACCCCAGCGTGCAAACACATCGACATCTCTGATTTGTGACTGTACTTGCTTAACCACGGAGAGTAATACGGTATCACCGTAGGTATGCCCAAACTGGTCATTTACGGTTTTGAATTTATCCAAGTCAAACATCACAATGGCCATTGTATGATCAAAACGTATGCAACGGGCGCTCTCTGCCTCGAGTTGTTTTTCAAAGCTTCTACGATTGTTGATACCTGTTAGCGGGTCTGTGGCGGCAGCTGCACGAAGCTCTTCGATTAGGCGTGCACGCTCTGAAATATCTCGCAGTACCGCGGTCATTTCAGTGGTTTGCCCTACTCTGATTTTTGAGATGGTGACCTCCAACGGGAACTCTGTGCCATCTTGACGTAACCCCATGACAGACGCTCGAGTATGCATAGGGCGAGACATGACAGGGGATTCATTAAAGCCTGCTACATAATCATGATGTCTGTGCCGAAAGCGACCTGGAAGAAGATTAATCAGAGGCATTCCAATAGCATCCTGATGCGCTATATCAAACATTTCGCCTGCGGCTTGATTAAACATTTTAATATTTTGATCATTATCAATGGTGATGATGCCGTCGTAAGCGGAGTTAATCACCGCTTCAAAACGCTTCATGCTGGTCTCGAGGCTTTTTTCCAGCTCTTTTTTCTCAGTAATTTCAATGCTGGTACTCAGGATGCGCACCACCTCTCCATCACGGTTGACCAAGGGTGAGTAGTTAAAGCGCCACCAGCGAGGTCGACCATGCCTTTCTATGACGATCTCTTTTTCGATAGATTTCTGGTCTTTTACACAGGTAATCAGTGCTTCTTTCACATCTTTAACGATATACCGCGGTATGACTGCATTCACGTCGTGTCCAATGAGAGAAGATACCTCACTATCAACAATTTGCTGAAAGAGCGTATTACCACTGACAAAGTTAAACTTGCCGTTTTTTACTCTTTCCCAAATAGAGACCGGTGTGCCTATGACTTCTATTTGGCTCGCCAGTTCTGAATGTGTACCGCTAAGAAACATGCTTACACCACATAATAAAAAGTTGGATCGTATTTCATGCTAGTTCACAAACGAGAACACGGCAGAATTTATGTATCTATTAAACCACAAAACCTGAGCTTGCCCAGGTTCTGTATTCAAGCGTCGTACGATTGGGCTAAAGCGTCAGCTCTTTAAACTCTTTTTCCCAACGTTTAGCTTCTTTCTTGGATGGGCCACCCAGCAGATTAACCGCATGGCGCAATCTGGCACGGCTCATGTCTGGCCCTAATATCGACATAGAGTCCATCACCGATACGGTCTGATTGGTTCCCGCTATAGCGATAAACAGAGGGAACAAAAAATCACGTAGTTTGTAGCCCATCTGTTCTGACAGTTGCTTTAGTTGTGCAAATAAGTGGTCTTTATCCCAGTTATTTTCGGTGTCCAAAAACCAGACACTAAACTGCAAGATTCGCTTGGTATCTTCTAGAGTGACACTTTTGTGCTCAAAGTCTGATTCTTTTATCGGCAACATTCCTGATAAAAAGAATCCCGCCAAAGGCGCCACATCGGAGAATTTCTCAACACGCTGTTGAATGAGCGGCACGATCTGCATCAGGTATTCGGGGTTAAGCGCCCACTCTTGGAATTTGGCCGCAAACTGCTCATGGGTTAAGTTTTCACGCAGCCACAAGCCATTGAGCCAGCTCAGTTTTTCCTGATCAAACACAGGTCCACCCAGTGATACACGCTGTATATCAAAGTTGGCGAACATCTCGTCACGGCTGAATTTTTCGCTTTCATCAGGCATCGACCAACCCATACGGCCCAGATAGTTAAGCAACGCTTCAGCCATGTAACCCATACGCTGGTAGTAAAGAATACTGGTTGGGTTCTTACGTTTGGATAGTTTAGATTTATCGGGGTTACGCAATAGTGGCATATGGCACAGCGTTGGCATATCCCAGCCGAAGTATTGATACAGTAGTTTGTGCTTGGGTGCGGAGTTGATCCACTCTTCGCCACGAATAACATGTGTGATCTCCATGAGGTGATCATCCACGACGTTGGCTAAGTGGTAGGTTGGCATACCATCGGATTTCAGCAGGATCTGCGCATCGACCATGCCCCACTCCAGCTCGATAGGCCCACGTAGCAAATCATCCACCACGCATACACCTTCACCTTCGGGGACAACCATACGAATAACATAAGGCGCACCGGCAGCTTTACGTTTTTCCACTTCCTCTGCGGGCAGTGCAAGGTCGCTCTGTTTTAGTGCTGTGTGGCCACCCGCTGCACGACGAGCTTCACGCAGCTCATCCAACTCTTCAGAGGTTCGATAACAATGAAATGCGAAGCCTTTCTCGACCAGTTCATGAGCGTACTGAGCATACATATCTTTGCGCTCACTTTGGCGATAAGGGCCATGGGGGCCACCGACATCGGGGCCTTCATCCCACTCAAGGCCTAACCAACGGAGTGAGTCGAGGATCTTTTGTTCAGATTCTGACGTACTACGCGTCTGGTCGGTATCCTCGATACGCAAGATAAATTGCCCGCCATGTTGGCGCGCAAAGGCCAGATTGAAAAGTGCAATATAGGCGGTGCCTACATGCGGATCGCCGGTTGGTGAAGGCGCAACGCGAGTACGTACTGTCATTATGTTCCTGCCAAAGCTTACGTATGAACGAAATTAAACAGCCATTATACCTTTAGAGGTATAGCACGGCTATTGATCCAAAAAGAGTCATAATCTAATCAGCGCTGATTAGGGCTTCATATCCAAGGCGATGGCTTCGGCAACACGAATGCCATCAATCGCCGCTGACATAATGCCACCGGCATAGCCTGCACCTTCACCCGCAGGGTATAAACCACGTACGTTTATGCTCTGATAATCATCACCACGTTTGATATTCAGAGGGGATGAAGTTCGGGTTTCCACGCCGGTCAGTAAAGCATCTTCTAAAGCAAACCCTTTGATTTTTCGGTTAAATGCCGGTATTGCCTCACGAATCGCTTCGATACAGAAGTCAGGTAAAGCCTTCGATAAGTCTGTTAATTTAATACCCGGCTTAAATGAGGGTTCGACGACACCCAGTGCATCAGAAGGTTGCCCTTTTAAGAAGTCACCCACACGTTGGGCAGGGGCGTCATAATTCTCGCCACCTAATAGGTAGGCATTACTTTCCAACTCTCGTTGAAAATCGATACCGGCCAGTGGGCCACCCGGATAATCGTTAGGGTCGATACCCACGACGATCGCACTATTAGCATTTCGCTCGCTTCGGGAGTATTGGCTCATGCCATTGGTGACAACACGTTTCTCCTCTGAGGTTGCAGCCACAACCGTACCACCTGGGCACATACAGAAACTGTATACAGAGCGACCATTTTTACAATGATGAACCAGCTTATAATCCGCCGCACCCAAAATAGGATGGCCAGCATTAGGGCCAAAACGTGCTTCATCAATGGCGGATTGTTGGTGCTCAATACGGAAACCTATCGAGAAAGGCTTCGCTTCCATATACACCTGTTTTTCAAAAAGCATCTGAAAGGTATCCCTTGCACTATGCCCTACCGCTAGCGCAATATGCCGGGAGTGTAGCTGCTCACCATTGGATAGCGTGAGGCCAGTGATCTGACCATCCTCGATATGCAGATCATCGACTCGCGACTCAAAGCGAATCTCACCACCCATCTCGATAATTTTCGCCCGTATCTTCTCTACCATGGAGACCAAGCGGAAAGTACCAATGTGGGGTTTACTGACAAACATGATCTCTTCAGGCGCACCCGCTGCGACAAACTCTTCTAATACCTTACGACTGTAGTGGTTTGGATCTTTGACTTGGGTGTAAAGTTTGCCATCCGAGAACGTACCGGCCCCACCCTCACCAAACTGCACGTTGGATTCGGTGTTCAATACTTTCTGGCGCCAGAAGCCAAACGTGTCTTTAGTACGCTGGCGTACCTCTTTACCACGCTCCAGAATAATAGGCTTATAACCCATTTGTGCCAGTACGAGCCCCATTAACAACCCACAGGGCCCGAACCCTATAACAATAGGCCGTTCCGTCAGGCCTTCTGGCGCTTGCGCTACAAACTTATAGGCCATATCGGGCGTGGCTTTAATCAGCTGGCTATCAGCAAACTGATCGAGCAACGCCTCATTATTTGTGGTCTCAACATCTAGGGTATAGATCAAAAAGATGTTTGTCTTTTTCCGTGCATCATACCCTCGGCGGTGTACATGAATATCCGCCAGCTGCTCGGGCTTTATAGATAACATCGCTAAGACAGCTTGTTTTAAGTCATCTTCGCTATGATCTAAAGGTAATTTGATGTTTGAGAGACGTATCATATTCTGAAGTTCCGCAGGGCAAAGTTACTTAGTTATAGTAAAGGCGCGCATTTTACCTGTTTTCTGCGGTAAAGTCGTAGGAACTCTATACTGTCTTTTGTCATAGCATTTTGGGCTGGGCGATGACTGGTAGTGCCCAGCTACAATCCGCCATTATCGATAATAATGCCGCCCCAAACCATCGCGGTGATAATCAAACCAAAAAATACAGCGGCTGAGCCTAAGTCTTTTGCCCGCCCTGCTAGCTCATTAAACTCAGTCCCGGCTCTATCGACTACTGCTTCAATGGCCGAGTTCAGCAACTCCAAAATCAACACCAGCAAGCAGCAACCGACGAGCAGTGCCCACTGAGTCGCTGTTTGCGCAACCCAAAAAGAGAGCGGAAATAATACCGCAAATCCGTAAACTTCATACTGGAAAGCGGGTTCATGCCGAAAAGCCGCTTTTACCCCTTTGATAGAATAGAGCGTCGCATAATAAAAGCGTGCTGGGCCGGTTACTTTACTCATGATCTAGCAATGTTCTCCTTTTAAATCAGCTGAGTACTCTAGCGACTTCACGACAGGGTTACCAGTCATGTTAAAACTCTTCATTAGATTGACACAATTCTGGATCACGGCTGGTTTTCACCCAATCTCTGATATGCATCATCTCTTAAGCGGTGCAATAAAAGTTCTCCGCTGTCCGAGACTGCAAATTCACCGTATTTAGCCTCTTCGTAGACGGATGCTTTCCCCTCTTGAAAGAAGAAAGCATTGGTCGCAAATTTAATATCGCCTTCTCTCATTCGATACTCAAGCTTGGCTTGCTGAGCACCTAGCGGCTCACCACGGTAGATACCAACAAACCGGCCCACCCTGTTTTTATCAAGATCGACTAACACATGGCCATCATGATTCTCTTTAGGGACTTCCTGCTGGAACTCCCGTTCGATAGCAAAACGTAATCGCATATAATCGCCCTGCATCAAAGAACGCGGATCAACCGGAGCCAACTCAAGCAATACCGTTTCGCCCGTTGCCAGCAGATTTTCTTTCTTAAAGATCGTGGTGTTCACAGCGGCTAGGATAAGAATCATCATTGCAACAACCGCCCATTTGAGTCGGTTCATGGGCGCGAAATTAAACAGCGTTTCGCCTAAACCATCATGGGATGTAGCAGCATTGGTAACGTTCTTTTGACTCAATATATAACGAACGCCTAAACGTATTAGTAATAAGGCAACACCCGTCCCCATAAGGATAAAGGACTTTATCAAGAGCGTTGTCGCCAAGTTGTAGTAGTACCAAGAAACAAAGGAGAGTAGTGCAACCAAACCAAGCGCCGTCAAGACTCGCCGCTGGTAAGCAAACCCTACCAACAAGATTAATAAGGCACTGCTGACACCCGTCGATATCTGCCCAGAGATAAAGATCAAAACACCGCCGATCAGGATCAAGCGTCCGATAAGGCTCGATAAAGACACGCCATATTGCTTAATAATATCCTGTAATAACAAGATCGTTGATAAACCCACCATGGCCATAGCCAACCACGGAGATAAATGCCACCATATAGAATCCGATTGCTCATCAAACCTATCAAGCAACGGGTTTCCAAGAATCAAATGCCCATTAAACTGCACCAACGCCAACGCTAAGCTATAACCGACCGGCTCCCAAACGGGTTGAAACCCTTTCCATGACCTATCGTTTATCCAAACCAGTACAAACAATACGCTGCATATGGCAGCTCCTAACCCAAAGAGCCCAAGCAGATCCAGCCCCCAAAAGAGTGCAATGAGTGCAAACCAGCCCGTGAGCAATCGGTGTATAAAGTTTGGCATCACAAGGGTTAGTAAAATCTGAAAAACAGCTAGCAGAAAGAACGGCAAAGCATCTCTTATTGGTAACCAGTCAAATAACCCCCAAGCCACCATCATCTGCCCACATAGGCTGACGGCTAACCCTACTTGACCAAAAAATACGCTGCCGGTGCGTGTTCGAAAGAGTAAGTAAGCTCCCGTGCAACAGATCAAGCCAACCGAGATGAGTGATACTTCATTATCAAACCGAAACAGCCATCCAAAGATCGAGCCCACAAAACCAAGCATAAACAGTGCAGCAATCCAGCCAGCAAACCCTTGCATAAGTGCAATATACCAAGGCACATATTCGGTTTCTAAAGCTGGCATATCACCATGCACCAATTGCTGTTGTGATAGCTCTGCCCATAACTGCTTTCTCGCTTCATTCATGACGAAGTCTCCTGAGCAGCTTCTGTCCCTGCTTCCGACTCTGTCACCAAACGCTTTAACCAAAGTCCACCGGCTGTCGATAAACCGATAATGACAAAACTAATCAGAAGAAAGATGCCTTCATCCAAGGTATCTTCAAAGAGTTTTCCTAGTAAACAACTGGTGATAATAATGCCACTCAATACCCAACCTGACAGAATGACAAGGTCTTTCATTAAATAGCGGTAGAGGTAAAAGCATCCAGCCATCCAAACGATCCAAACAAGCAGCCCAAAACCACTGACATCACCTAATATTGACCAAATTGCCAGCCAAGTAACGGAGCAACCCGCTAATAGAGTCGCCAATTGCGCTGCGATTCTGTTTGCAAGATAAGGTACTCCCTTATCTGCGATGGTTGGTCTAGATATCCACTCCAACCCCAACATAATCAAGGTATTCAAGCTGCTAAACAGCCACAGCCACTCTTCTTCTCGAAATAAAAAGCCCAACAAACCTCTAAAGGTATTCAGGTAAAGCAGCAATGATAAATTCAATAAGCTGACCCAAAGTAGCCATAAAGAGGAGCTTTGCGCCATTATCACCCATGGGGTTATCATCGCAGCCCAGACTGCAAAGAGCTCCCAAGGGTCAGCTCCGGTTTGATAGGTTTGTCCGGTTAATGCCAGCAAAGCACCGGTCAACAACGCCATGCCTAACACGGTAACGGATGAAGAGCGTCTACGGCTATCAAGACGGCTATATAACAACACAGCCAATATCATAGCGCTTTCTAAGAGCGCGAACTTGAGCAAACGCCCCATCGCTTCCCAATTAAACGCAAAGAAAAAAATAACACCTGCAGCCGCCGCTAAGGCTCCTGTAAAAAGGAGGAACTGGCTAATAAAGCGATACCAAGCTTCACCGCTATGCCTAATGGTATTGAGTGAGGAGTCTAACTCTCCTTTTAGCTTTCCTTGTTGGTGCCAGTTCAGGATCTGCCTGCGCGATTCCAATATCCTTCTCCCTGATCTTTTTGTAGGTTATTCGGCTGCTTGTATAACAGCCCGTAATACCTGCGGTGAACGTATCTCGTGGCGCTGTTTAATCAAAGTAACGCCAACACTCAACGCCAAACCTTCTGATACCGATCTGATTTGCTCATCTTCGATGGAATCCAGATCAGCAACATGCGCAAGGCCTATGGTTCTTCGGATCATCTCCGTACCGGCATAACCCAAACTTTCATGCCAAACATGACCAATAAATGCCTGTGCAAAGCCTGGCGCGTTGAATACTGGGTCCTGACACTTAGATTTTACATTGTCGAGGAAATTCGCTTCAAAGGTGTGCCACAGTGTCTCAATCGTATCCAATAGATACATTTGATATGCTCGCTTCTGTTCGGTATCACCTTCTAGACCTACCTGACCTGCAAAATTCAGTAACAGATTGCCAATCACAGACCCGATATCAAAACTCATCGGCCCATAAAACGCGAATTCAGGATCGATGACTTTGGTACTCGTTTCAGTAACAAAGACAGACCCTGAATGAAGATCTCCATGTAAGAGCGCCTGAGCATCGGTCATAAAATGATATTTGAGCTTAGCCACTTCGATCTTGAGTGCCTCATCTTGCCAAATCGCTTCGGCGACAGGGCGCACTGCCGGATTGATCGCGTTACGCTCGTGATCGCAGAATGGGTCCCAAAAGAAAAGTTCTTCGGTAATTTTGCAAAGATCAGGATTGATATTGTTAGCAACAGCGGCTTTCTTCTGATAAGTATCCAAATAAAAATCAGACGTATGGAACAAGGTCTCTGCCAAAAATTCTCCCAGGTGTCTTCCTAACGCCGGCAGCGGTTTTCTCGCGATCAATGCATGACGCAAGTTATCATGATCACCAATATCTTCCATAATAACGGCAGATTGTTGCTCATCAAAACAATACACTTTAGGGACGTAGGCCTCTGCCCACTGTCCCTCTGTTTTAAGTGTTGATGCTTCTATGCGTATGCGATCCAGAGAAAGCGGCCAACCTTCACCAATAATACGCACATAAGGTAATGCCTGTTTCACGATAACGCTGTCTTTACTATCCTTGACTCGATAAACAAAGTTGATATTCCCATCACCGATCTCTTCAACATTGGGCGTCTCACCTGACGTAAAATAGGGAGTATTAGTACGAGCAAATTCAATTACTTCTGCATCATTGGCAAACTTTGCTGTTGTCATAACGCTTTTATTCCTACCATTAAACTGCATACAATGGCCCAAGTTTGCCAGAAAAACCGCCGAGGCTGTAATCACTTTTATTTCGGGCTGTGTTTTGAATGGATATATGGCAGGATTCCCTACATCTATACCCGACCGAGACACCACTGATGCGCTATACTCCATCGCTTATTCAAGGCACGTTGATCAAACGCTATAAGCGATTTTTGGCCGATATCGAACTAGCCAGTGGCGAAGTGATTACCGCACATTGCCCTAATACAGGATCAATGAAGAACTGCTGCGACCCAGGTAGCCGCGTTTGGATTTATGATGCAAATAATCCCAAGCGAAAATTGCGCTACACTTGGGAGTTGGTCGAAGTCGAGTCCCGCTATCTGGCTTGTATCAATACAGGACGCGCCAATCATCTTGTCAAAGAAGCGATTCTCGCAGGAAGTATTCCTGAACTAGCGCATTATGAAACCCTGAAAACAGAATGTAAGTATGGCCAAGAGAACAGTCGGATTGATATTCTGCTATCAGCCGAGGGGAAACCCGACTGCTATGTAGAAGTAAAAAATGTCACTCTGCTGGAAGAGAATAATCGAGGTAGCTTCCCAGATGCAGTAACTACCCGTGGCACCAAACACCTTCGCGAACTCATGGAGATGAAATCACAGGGGGCACGTGCCGTACTCTTTTTTAATGTAGCCCATACCGGTATATCTTCGGTCAAACCCAACTGGCTCATTGACCCTATCTATACAGACACCCTAGAGGAAGCGATTAACCACGGCGTTGAAGTACTGGCCTATGGTGCATGTATTTCCGATACACAAATCCACATAAACACACCCATACCTTTTTCCATGGATAAAATACGTGATCAACAATAGGCTACCGCTTAAAAAACAGCTTACCTAATCGAAATAAAGCGGCCTCTCTGGTTTGGGTGATCGGGTGAGCAAAACTTAAACGGATGCAATGATGATAATGATCAGCTGCCGAAAATAACGCCCCTGGTGTAATGACGATACCTTCTTTGAGAGCCTCATTATAGTGTGCCAACGTATTCAGATTATCTGGCAATTGAAGCCACAGCGCTAGACCACCTTCAGGAACTGATAGTTTTATATCCGATGGCCAATGTTCATTGAGGTAGTTCACTAATTGATCACAGTTATAGCGAAGTACCTCCCGCTGTTTTCGCAGATGCGCATCATAGGCGCCGTCTTTAAAAAAACTGACCACTCCTTGCTGGACAAACCGGCTACTGGCTAACATCGTAACCAGCTTGAGGTGCTTCACTTTACCATGCCAACGGGCCGCAGATATCCAGCCGATGCGAATGTCCCTAGACAGGTTTTTTGACAAAGAACTGCACAGAATGACCCGATCTTCTGTATCCAATGCTTTTAAGGGCTCAGGACGCGTAAAGAATCCCAGATCACCATAAATGTCATCTTCGATCACCGCAAAGTCATGCATATTAGCCAGATGAATCAGCTCTTCTCGCGCAGAGTGCTTTAACGTTGCACCGGAAGGCGTAGCAAACGCTGGCGTCACTACGCATGCTTTAATTTTCCATCGCGTTAACGCCTCAGCTAATACTTGGGTTTGTAGGCCATCTGCCGCCGAACTGGGTATCTCCAACGCTTTCAACCCCAGCTGTTCCAGCAATTGAAAAACACCATAAAAACCAGGGGATTCGACTGCCACGGTATCTCCCACTTGGCACGTGGCCATCAGCGCCAGAAATAGGGCTTGTTGGCATCCCGCCGTCATACACAGCTCGTCAGTCGTTAAGTTACAGTTCAAGCGGCTGTAACGTTGGGCGATTAACTCCCGTAGCTCGACATGTCCAGCCGGCTCATCATAATATTGATGAGAAGCCCCTCTTTGTAAACGCAAGGCTCTTCCGATATGGCGGTTGAGCAATTGAACGACATGGCTGTTATCTTCACGCTGCTGCCGTTCTGGCAGCAGATCAAAGGCAGCGCCTCGTGTCATAACATCCATGACAACATCACTCACAGATACAGGCACAGGTGCTGATACAGGTGACCGAGTTTCAGGTAACGGTCTGTCAGGACGACTAGCACACACAAAGTAACCTGATTTTGGGCGTGCTTCAATTAGTCCATTCGCTTCCAATCGCTGGTAAGCATGTAGAACCGTAGCTTTTGATAAGGATTTATCTGCACAAAGTGATCGGATCGAGGGTAATCGCTCACCCTTATTCCAGCGTTTTTTTTGAATCCCTTCAATTAGCCACGCCTCTAACTGGCGGTATCGGTATTCACTTCCCATCATATTCACCTGTAACGACTGAGATCGATTTATGAGCCCATGACAATCTGTACCTATTTTATATAATTTTTTTATACCTGTTCCCACCCATCATTCCTATTTAAGCTTCAACCTCAATAAAACGTAATGTGTCAACGTGGTGCCTAATGCAGCAGATTCCTGTAGAACAGATCGAAGTGATGCCATTTTCAAAGGACGAGAAAATACATGTCCGTCTCACGGAAGGGCGCTTTCAACAACTCCGAAGGCTTATCAGCTGGCCACTTCTTTTCGCCTATTTTGCCCTAGTATGGATAGAAGTTGGCGATAAACCTTGGCTACTTTTTGATTTTAGCCAACGCAGTATTCATCTTTTTGGTAGCTCGCTTTCTTGGCATGACCTCCCGCTCTTAGCAGGCATCATGATTGCGGGTGCAAGCTTGCTGTTCTTTATGGCAGTTGCTTGGGGGCGAGTGTGGTGTGGGTTTGCGTGCCCACAAAGTATCTGGACATGGGTTTTTATTCGCATAGAAAACTGGACAGAAGGACATGCTAGCCTCAGAGCAAAGCAAGACAGCCAACCGATGACAAGTGGCAAGCTAATACGGCGCATCGCAAAACATAGTTTATGGATTAGCGTAGCTCTGTTAACTGCCATCACTTTTACCGGCTATTTCATCCCAATTCGTGAGCTTCTCGAAGCGCTATTAAGCTTGAGTGCGAGCTCTGCTGTTATAGGCTGGATCACGATCATGACAGCCCTTACCTATGCTAATGCTGGCTTAGTCAGGGAGAAAATTTGTTTACACGCATGCCCCTACTCTCGATTCCAAGGCGTGATGTTTGACGATCATACCCGCACCGTTAGTTATGACCGTCGACGCGGAGAGCCCCGCGGCCACCTACGCTGTAGTGATGGCACAACGGGGGACTGTGTAGACTGTAACCTCTGTGTTCAAGTGTGCCCAACAGGTATTGATATTCGACACGGTCTGCAAGCCGCCTGTATTGACTGTGGGGCTTGCATTGATGCCTGTGACCAAGTGATGGATAAATTAAAACGGCCTCGTGGTCTGATTCGTTTCACATCTGATGCCCAGCTCAATAAACAGAACAGCCCTATTTGGCGGCCTCGCCTAATTGGGTATTTATTCGTATTACTCGCAGCAACAGGTGCCACTTTATTCGGCTTTACGCAAAAAACTGACATCCTAGTAGAGATACGCCGAGATCGCGGCGCACTATTCTATCAGCCGGATGACGACACGGTATGTAATCGTTACCTCATCAAAGCGGAGCCGTTTAATGCAGCCATTCAAAGCCTAACCGTGACTGCAACGGGTATTCCAAATATCCGATTAGAAGGGATACCTGTACTCTCTAAAGAACAATATGGATACTGGATTCCTTATCAGGTATGTACTGAGCATAGGGCTGCCTCGGGAACGCCGATTGAGTTTACTTTTTCTGATGATGGCTTAACTGCAACAAAAGAAACCCGCTTTATCACCCAAAACCGATAATAGTAAGAAGCAGCCCTACCGGGCTGCCTTCTAAAATAGAGAATACTCAGTGTCGGGCGAAGAGAGCGCCAATGCTTTGATAGACAACAAAGCCTTGCTTAACACCTCATTATTTTCTGCAGCACTGATACAGATGCGAACCGCCTGCGGAGCGGCATAATTAGCAACCGCAAAACTCTCTGCAGCGGTAATCATAATCTTTTGCTTTTCAACTGCTCGGACAAAATCCAAGGCGCGCCAATGATCCGGCAAGGATAACCAGACAAAAAAACTATCCGCTCTGGCATGAAACTCCAACCCCGCCAATAACGTTTTTACGATAAGGAATCGCTCCCTCAACTTTTTCTTTTGCTGATTTAATAATTTGCCTGCATACCCTTGCTTAATCCAACGGCACGCTATTTCAACCATTAGCGGGGCAGCCATCCAACAGCTCGCACGCAACGCAGCTGACACCTTACAGTGATAAGCTGGCGGTGAAACTAAAAAGCCCACCCTCAATCCACCCGCCATGCTTTTTGAGCAGCTACTGATATAAAAAGTCTGATCAGGAAGCATCGCCGCTAAGGGTAAGTCACTCTGCTCTGCCAGCCCAGCAGAGACCTCATCTTCAATTATTAGTAATTGATGACGTTGTGCTGCTTGAACTAGGGATTCGCGTCGGGCCTTCGATAGTCTTGTGTTGGTTGGGTTATGCTGAGTTGGTGTGCAATAGATCAGCCTCGGACTATACTGCCGACACAATCCATCAATCGACTCAGTCAGCATACCCTCATGATCAATAGATAACGGTATAATTTTCAATTTCAGCTGTCGCGCCAACACCTTCAATCCCGGATACGCAACGCCTTCTGCAAGTAACGTATCTCCCGGCTGGCAAACAGACATCAGCGCTAATTGAATCGCCTGCTGGCCGCCATTACAGAGCGTCAGACAATCAGCACTCGGCATAAAATCATCGTAACTTAGCCACTGCGCCGCTATTTCCCTATGATGGGAAAACCCTCCTTCAGGGTGGTACCCCAGTAACCGGGATAACAGTTCAGGTTGTTGATGTAGCTCCTGCAGTGTGTTTGCAAGTAGAGAGTGCTGTCCAACATCAACAGGCAAACTCACCGTAAGGTCGATAAATCCACTGGGTTTATCGGTGATCAGATAATCGCCCATCAATTGATCACCACTACGACGCACATAAGTCCCGCTACCAACTCTGGCATTCACTAAACCACGCCGCTCCGCTTCAGCGTACCCCCGCGTGACAGTTCCCACCGTCACGCCCAAAGCATCAGCCAACCGGCGTTGCGGGGGCAGTTTTTCATCAGGCGATAAAACACCACTCAATATATCGTTAGAAATAGCTTCAGCTAACGCTTTGTATCGCGCCCCTTGGTAGCGACTAAGATCAGGGGTCCAAATTGTCACCATAACAATAAAAATATTGACCTAAAAAATAGAGTTAATATGATGAATTGCTCGCTTACTTTAGTCAAAACAATAAATTGAATCCATACAATTAAAGGGCTTTTATGACAAAGCGACTTTTTCTTGAAGAAAGCTACCTAACCGAAGCGGAAGGGATCATAACCTCTGTAGGTGACTGCGAAGGGCGACCTTACATAGAATTGAATCAAACTCTTTTCTACCCACAAGGTGGAGGTCAACCAGGAGACACAGGCTGGATCGAGTCACCCGTAGGCGAGCTTCGAGTCATTGACACACAAAAAAGTGAAGCCAACCAGATTTTACTTTTTCTTGAAGCCAATCACCCATTACCTAATGTAGGCGATGCTATTCACCAAAAGCTCGATTGGGAACGTCGCTACTCGCTCATGCGGATGCACACCTGCCTGCACTTACTTTGCTCACTTGTTCCTAAAGGCGTTACCGGCGGTTCTGTTGGCGTAGGGAAAAGCCGACTCGATTTCGACTTAGGTGATCATAAACTCGATAAAGAAGTATTAACCCAGCAGATCAATCAGCTCATCTGCACAGGTTCTGAAGTTATGTCATTAAGTATTTCAGAAGCCGAGCTAGATCAGCAACCAGACTTGGTCAGGACGCTCTCAGTCCAGCCACCTAGGGGTAGCGGTACCGTTAGGCTCATCAAAATAGAAGGAATCGATTTACAGCCCTGCGGCGGCACCCATGTAAAGAACACGCGTGAAATTGGCCCAGTGCGCATCAGTAAAATAGAGAATAAAGGCAAGCGCAATCGACGTATTCATTTAGTCTTTGATAACACCGACATTTAACGATATTGAAAGGAGGTACCATGAAAACAATTGGAATACTCGGTGGTATGAGTTGGGAGTCAACGCAAAGTTACTACGCGGCTATCAACCAAGGAATAAAGGCTAAATTGGGAGGGTTACATTCTGCCAAGATTGTACTGGTTAGCGTGGATTTTGCCGAAATAGAAGTACTACAAGCCGAAGGTAAATGGGAAGACGCGGCCATTTTATTAGCGCACGCCGCCAAACAAGTCGAAGCAGCGGGTGCTGACTGCTTACTTATAGCAACAAACACCATGCATAAAGTCGCTGATGAAATTACTAGCGCAATCGGCATTCCTCTATTTCACATTGCCGATGCAACAGCGAAAGCACTTTTAGATGATGGTGTACAGCGTATTGGGCTCTTAGGTACACGTTTTACGATGCAGGAAAGTTTCTATTCATCACGGCTGATTAACTTAGGGGTTAACGAGGTCATCACACCCAGTCTCGATGAACAAGCCGAAATAAACCGTATTATCTACGATGAGCTTTGTTGTGGAACAGTAACGTTAGCATCACGAGCGCTCTATCAAAACGCTATCGAAAATCTCAAGCAACAGGGGGCTGAAGCCGTTATCCTTGGTTGTACTGAAATTGGCTTGCTGATTCAGAATGAGGACAGCTGCCTACCATTATACGATACCACTGCGATCCATGCCGAATCAGCGGTGGCATTTGCCCTTACTTAATAGAAGGATTTTGAGAAATTTATGGGTGCTTTTATCTCTGTAGCGTTAGCCGCTGCCATGAGTTATCTGGTTTACAAAGCTTATCGAAAGTGGCTTGTGTCACGGCGGGAGCAGTTAATAGACACCTACCAATTTCCACCAGCGATTGCTCGCAAGTTAATCGAAAAGTATCCCCACCTAACCGATCAAGACGCGGACTATGTGATAGCGGGGCTCAGGGAATACTTTCACTTGTGTAATATCGCCGGAAATAGGATGGTCTCGATGCCTTCACAGGTAGTCGATGTCGCTTGGCACGAGTTTATTCTTTTTACACGCAAATACGAGTACTTCTGTAACAAAGCGCTGGGAAGGTTTTTACATCACACTCCTGCTGAAGCCATGAAATCCCCGACTCTCGCTCAAAAAGGGATTAAAACTGCTTGGAATATTTCCTGCTCACGAGAGAACATTCCGCCTAAATCACCGACACAGTTACCGTTGCTTTTTGCTATGGATTCGCAGCTCATGATTCCTGACGGGTTCAATTACACGCTCAATTGCCAATCTCAAGAACCTGGTAAAAATGACACTTATTGTGCAGGCCATATCGGATGCGGATCGGGGTGTGGTGGCTCCAGTTGCAGTGGAGATTCATCCGGTTGCAGCGGTGGCTGCGGTGGTGACTAAAATAGAAAAAATAGCGATTTAAGCAGCAAAACCTGACAAAAAACGCACTTACACGCCCAAAAAAAGGCCGTTGGCTATTTTTTACACACACGATTTACCAACACTAGTCACCTTTTAATTAACTACCCCGGTATGTTGAATACCCGTAAGGGGAAACCAATAACGGAACATGATAATGCGTCTCTATGTCCGCAATACCAAACCGAATTACCACCTCATCAATAAAGGCAGGATCGGGTAACACCACACCTATCTTCCGAAAATAACTCGCTACCGAAAATACCAGTTCATACTCACCTACAGCAAATTCCGCTTCGGCTAAAACAGGTGTATCGGTACGGCCATCATCATTGGTAATACAACAATGAAGCAAGGTTTTGTTTGCACCTTCGATTCGATAAAGATCAACTGAAATACCTTTGCCCGGTAACCCATGGGCTGTATCCAGTACATGTGTCGTTAAGTAGCCCATGAATACCACCTCTTTTGCTGCCACAAGCGCGTGCTATTGATGTAGATTAGACTTCAATTTTGCCCTAAAAGGTTGTATACAACAATAACCTGACTCTAGAGTTAAGTTATTATGAGCTATCAACGCAACCTTATTGGTTATGGAGGCCAGCCTCCCCATCCTGAATGGCCCAATGAAGCCAAAATTGCACTTTCATTCGTCTTAAATTACGAGGAAGGCGGTGAGCGTTGTATTTTGCATGGTGATCAGGAATCAGAAGCGTTCTTGTCTGAAATTCCTGGTGCGCTCCCCTTCCCCCATGCTCGACATATGAGTATGGAGTCGATCTATGAATATGGCAGCCGTGCTGGCGTATGGCGCATACTCTCATTATTCAAAAAGTATCAAATCCCATTAACCATTTTCGCAGTGGCCATGGCCGCTCAACGCCACCCAGAAGTGATTAAAGCAATGGATGCCGCTGGACATGAAATCTGTAGCCACGGTTACCGCTGGATTGATTATCACCCCGTCTCCATAAAGGAGGAACGAGAACATCTTCACACGGCTATTCAAATTCTTGAATCAATCACAGGAAAAAGACCCCTGGGTTGGTATACCGGCCGAAACAGCCCAAACACCCGACAACTGGTCATGGAGGAAGGTGGTTTTTTATATGACTCAGACGCCTATGATGATGATCTGCCCTATTGGTTAGATAACCAAGGGAAAGGCCACTTAGTTATTCCTTATACACTCGACACCAACGACATGCGTTTCTCTACAACCCAAGGGTTTAATAGCGGTGAGCAGTTTTACCAATATCTAAAAGATAGCTTCGATACGCTTTATGAAGAAGGCGAAACCACACCGAAAATGCTCTCTATTGGCCTACATTGTCGTTTAATTGGCCGGCCTGGACGCATAGCTGCCCTAAAACGTTTTATCGAGTATACCCAACAATTTGACAAAGTATGGTACGCCCGGCGAATAGATATTGCGCGTCATTGGTACGATAAGCACCCCTACACATCACAGGGCCAGCAGTCATGAAATTCCGCACAATCAAACCTAGTCAGATGGATAAAGCGACTTTTGTGCAATGCTTCTCGGATATCTATGAACACTCCCCTTGGATAGCCGACGCAACCTATGATAAAGGCCCTGTAGATCAGTTTGATGATCTGCATATCGTTCACAGAACAATGAGCGAAGTTCTGTTAAACGCCTCTTATGAGCAACAACTGGCCTTAATCAATGCCCATCCGGATTTAGCCGGCAAAGCTGCGATTCAAGGTACGCTCACAGCCTCCTCTACTCAAGAGCAAGCGGGCGCGGGTATTCACGAATGCAGTGCAGAAGAGTTTAAGCGCTTTTCACTGCTCAATACTGCCTACAAAGAAAAATTTGGCTTTCCATTTATAAAGGCAGTCAAGGGTAGCAACCGTTTTCAGATTCTAGAGGCCTTTGCATCTAGACTAAAAAACGATAAACCCACTGAATTTAAACAAGCCCTAGACGAAATTAATAAAATCGCTCTGTTTCGCTTAGAAATGCTGTAATTGGTGAGAATAAATATGCAAAAGAACATTGATTTTACCCGCTTTATCAACCTTGCGGACGCACGTTTAGGGAGTGTGGCCACGTTTGTGACAGATGACTGGTTTGCCGATGTGAACCGCATGCTCCAGCCTGAAGCCCCCGTTTGGAAAGACGGTGTATATGATGATAACGGAAAATGGATGGATGGCTGGGAATCGCGAAGAAAGCGCTTTGAAGGCTATGATTATGCCATCGTAAAACTCGGTGTTGCTGGAGTTATCAAGGGCGTGGACATCGATACCGCCTACTTCACAGGAAACTACCCCCCATCTGCCTCTATTGATGCATGTTTCTCCCCGGATAAAGCAACAAGCGAGTCTACCCAGTGGGAAACATTACTGGATGCCGTTAACCTCAAGGGCGATAGCCACAATCTGTTCCCGGTCGACGACTCTCGCCCTTGGACTCACATACGCCTAAATATTTTTCCTGACGGAGGTGTTGCACGCTTACGTTTATACGGCAAACCCTATCGCAACTGGAGTGCTAGCCAAGAAGGGTTAGAGCTAGATTTTGCATCGGCACTTAATGGAGCACGTGCACTATCTTGTAGCGATGAGCATTACGGGAAAATGAGCAACATTCTTAACCCTGGCAGAGGCATTAATATGGGTGATGGCTGGGAAACAGCGCGGCGCAGAATCCCAGGTAATGACTGGGTTATTGTTGCCCTCGCTCATCCCTGTGATGTCACTCATATCCTGGTCGATACGCATCACTTTAAAGGCAACTACCCTGATCGCTGTTCGATACAAGCGGCTCTGGTAGAAGTCGGTACAGATGATCAAATTGCGACTCGCAGTTTATATTGGAAAGAGTTACTGCCTTCTCAAAAGCTTGAGATGGATAGGGAGCATCATTTCAAATCAGAAATTCAGCCGCTCGGCAAAGTCAGCCATATCAAACTAAATATCTTCCCCGATGGTGGAGTCAGCCGCTTGCGGGTATTTGGCAAATTAAATAAGACATAAGGTGAGCCAATATGATTGAGCTGAAACCCGTGCCACTCACGCAAGAAGCCTTCGCTCCTTTCGGCGATGTTATCGAAACAGAAAACCGTGATAGTTTCCCAATCAATAGTGGATCAACTCAACGCTTTCATCAGCTGGCTAATATCCAGTTGGATCAACAAGGGGAAGGCATTATCAGCATATTCCGAGCCCAAAAGCTCACAATGCCCCACACCATTAAGATGTTAGAAAAGCATCCTTTAGGGAGCCAAGCATTTATGCCATTAGGAGGCGTCTCCTTCTTAGTCGTCGTCGCGCCGAAAGGAAAAGAAAACTCCCCACACCCAGAAACCGTTAAAGCTTTTATAACCAATGGGCAACAAGGTGTAAATTATCATAGAGATACTTGGCACCACCCTATCTTAGCGCTGCATGATGGAGACGAATTTTTAGTCATTGATCGCGCAGGTATCGGCAACAACTGTGATGAGTACTTTTTTCCAGAAGATGAGCCAACTATCCTATTGTCGCCTTGAGCCTGTCCCCATAGAAAGATAGGATGTCCGCTCTTTAAAACACCGTAGTAGATATTAAATATTATGAGCAGAATTCGTGAAAAAAACAGCGAAGTTATTTTAAAGGCGTCGGCGGTAGAATTCGCGGATAAAGGTTATGCCGCCACAAAAATCATGGACATAGCCAGAAAAGTAAACCTGCCTAAACCCAATATTTATTACTACTTTCAGAGCAAAGAGAACCTCTACCGCTGTGTATTGGAATCTATCATTGAACCCTTGCTAAAAGCATCCGAGCCCTTTGACTTGTACGATGACCCTGCTATGGCTCTACAACACTATATCAAAACCAAAATCGATATTTCTAAAGAGCACCCTCACGCCTCTAAAGTATTTGCCAGCGAAATTATGCATGGCGCGCCCCATCTGCCTGAAGATATTCGTAAAAAACTGATGCGCCAAACGGAAAAGTGTACAGCTCGGCTCAATCAATGGATCGCTGAAGATAAAATGGACGCAATCGATCCACACCATCTCTTATTCACTATATGGGCTTCTACCCAAACTTATGCCGATTTTGATTGGCAAATAGGTATGGTAACCGGCAAACAACAGCTGGATGACAAAGACTATGACACCGCTTCCGCACTGATCACTCGATTGGTTTTAAAAGGTTGTGGGCTCAACATATCCGTGATTAAGTAAAATTCAAATCCTGTGCTAGAATGGTAAAATGCTACTTGTTCTGGTAGCTGACCATACACTGATGACCAACCTTTTATTTAGCATTTGTTACTCTAACAAAGGCGTTTTATATACAGATGACCGAAGACGAATTTCTATCAATACTGCAGTCGTATAGTATTGAGCAGTTAGATCAATTCCAGACGCAACTGGAAAAAAAAATAGAAGAGGTTAAGTGGGAACGTGCGCGCCAAAAGTCCGCCGTCAAAGTCCCACCTCGTACCAGCAACGACATCTCCAAAATGGCGGAAGAGATGGGGCTAGATATTAGCTCCCTGATGCGAGAAATTTCTAAGCGATAACCTTAACTAAAAGATTTCTGTAACTTCTGATGCAGAAGCGTAGCCGCTCGCCCTAATGTTTCGTGCTTTCGACAGACCAATAAAGGTGAATAAACATAGCGTGACCCGCCTTGATAGCAAACTTCACACAAACGTCCGGTGCTCAACTCCTCTTGTACCTGAGCTAATGGCATCCACCCAAAACCTAAACCCTGTAATAACGCCGCTTTTTTAGTTTTGAAATCGCTTAGATAAAAGACTCGCTCTCCCCCGAACGTTTGAGGGCCTCCATAAGCACTACTGTAGCTAGAATCATGAACGGTCAGCTCCACGTGATGGAGTAACTCACTAGTATCGAGCCCTTCTACACCGGCAAGTGGGTGATCACAACCGACCACCAGCACCGCCTCCAAGCTATCTAAAGACACCGCAGATAAACTAGGCTCTGCTTTATAATCTAATACCAACATCAGGTCCGCCTGCTGTTGTTCAAATCGCTGCTGCACCCCCCCCAGAAACTCAATTCGAAACTGGATACGTGTTGGTATTTCAAGCTCAGACATCTCCTTCAAAGCCTGCAATACCGGCTCTACCGGTAGCATACCATCCACTACCAGTTCTAATTTAGGTTCCCAACCATCCGAAAACTGACTCACTAAACGGGATACATATTCTGCCTGCTGTAATAAACGCTTGCCCTCTTCCAGTATACGCTGCCCCACTGGGGTTAGCTCAGCACGATAAGTGCTGCGATCAAATACCTGTGTACCTAATTGCTCCTCGAGCTTACCGATTTGGTAGCTAATAGACGACTGCGTTTTATGTAAAACTTCGGCTGCTTTTGCAAAACTCCCTGTCTCGACCACTGCATTCAGTACTTTTAGCGACTCTAAACTAACTGCCATACAACACCATCGATTTATTTGATCATCTTTAACAGAATATTCCGCTTTTTATGAACAAGCAAACCGAATACTTTGAACACACTATTGGCTGAAGTATCTGCCACATTATAAAAATCGCCCAACCCAACCTAGCCGGGCTAATGCACAGAGGAAAATATCATGCGTTCAGAGAAGAATCCTATCGGTTTACAAGGTATTGAATTTACCGAATTTGCGAGCCATGACTTAGCCTTTATGGAGCAAGTATTTTTTGCATTTGGTTTTTCAAAACTAAAACGCCACCAAGATAAAGAGATCTATTATTTTAATCAGAATGATATCCACTTCTTGTTAAACAATGAAAAAGAAGGATTTTCTGCTGAGTTTACTCGCCGCCATGGGCCAGCAATCTGCTCAATGGGGTGGCGTGTCGATAATGCCACTGAGGCATTAGCAGAAGCGGTTAAACGTGGCGCCAAAGCCGCAGACCCTGCAAAAACCGATCTCCCATACCCTGCTATCTATGGTATTGGTGACAGTCTGATCTACTTCATCGACAAATTTGGTGCAAAAGGCTCAATCTATCATGATGATTTCATCGCATTAGAAACACCGGTTATATCCGATGATCTAGGCTTTATTGAAATCGACCACCTGACCAATAATGTCTATAAAGGTACGATGGACACGTGGGCTAACTTCTATAAAGACGTATTTGGCTTTGAAGAGGTGAGATACTTCGACATTAAAGGACAAAAAACCGCTTTACTCTCTTATGCACTTCGCTCGCCAGATGGAAGTTTCTGCATCCCTATCAATGAGGGCAAAGATGATAACAACAACCAAATAGATGAATACTTGGATCAATATAATGGCCCTGGGGTTCAGCACATTGCCTTCCGTTCAGACGACTTACTCACCTCTCTGGACAAACTGGATCGCAGTGTTATTGATACATTAGATATCCATGATAACTACTATGAAGAAGTGTTCAACCGTGTACCTAATGTCACGGAAGATCGCGAAAAAATTAAAGCTCATCAAGTTTTAGTGGATGGCGATGAGAAGGGTTACTTACTACAAATTTTCACAAAAAACCTGTTTGGCCCTATTTTTATTGAGCTAATCCAACGTAAAGAAAACTTAGGTTTTGGCGAAGGGAACTTCCAAGCCTTATTTGAATCTATTGAACGTGACCAAGAGCGTCGTGGCGTTATTTAATGCCATAGCCTCCTGATCTCTGCACTGCCGGCTTCCTTTTTGGGACACAATTTATGTGAGAGGAAGTCGGCAATCTTTATTCTCCCTTTTAGACTTTTACAAATCGCTCAACCTGACTGCCATCAGCCAAGGTCACTTTTTCACTGAACATATCGTAAGGGCGAACCCACACATACCCGTCACCATAAAGGGGGCGATAAACCACCATCCACTCTTCGGTTTCTGAATGCAGGGCCAGATCAATTACTTCATATTCATTGCCCTTGTAATGCTGGTATTTACCTGTTTCTAGAGTGGGCTTAGTCGGTAAAGAGTCGTTCATAGGTATCCTTCCATCAGCTGATTTAGCGCTTGCTTAATAATTAATAAGTCGGACTCGTCTCCCTCTTTCCAGTATGCCGTCACCTGTATAGGTGTCGACTCCAACGCAATGACATCAGCTGGTAATATGTCGATAACTTGATTTAAGGTGGCTAATTGGTCGCTGTTTAAAGTTCGCTCACCCATTTTCCAGCTCCACTTTTCTGGTAAGCCTTCGTTAGCCATCGCATCAACTTTAAAAATTTGCCACGGTTTGAGTAGCTCGGCTTTTTTCTTATCAATATTGCTGCGGGTGATACGGTAGGCGGGTACATTGTGGCTATTACCTTCCATTTCTCCTTTGCCTCTGGGAGCAGTCAGGCGCACTAACTGTATTTGAAATCCTTCTCCCCTAGCTTTCAGGCGAAGCTTCGCCTGGAACCGTTCTCTTTGCGTCGGCATCATCCACATCGCGGACCCCAGCAAAGAAAGAACGACAAAAACAATGATCAACACTTTCATGAGCCGCTTTCCTTTTGATATGCGTCACCTATTTTATGTATAAGGGGAGTTTAACAGAGTACGCTATGCTAAGCTGAAAATAACCCACAGATAAGGATGATTCTCATGGCTGTTTATACAAAAATCTTACTCGCAGTGGATCTGTCTGAAGAATCTGATCAACTCATCGAGAAGACTCGGACGATAGCGACGAATAACCAAGCACAATTGACAGTTATTCACGTAATAGAGCCTTTGAGTTTTGCTTATGGCGGCGATGTTCCGATGGATTTGACAACCGTACAAAACCAATTAGATGAACATGCTCGCAGCAAACTGGCGCTGTTTTGTGAAAAGCTAGGTTACCCTGTGGAATCCCAGCAAGTATTAACCGGTCATACCGAATCCGAGATCCATCGCATTGCTGAAGAAAATGGCTGCGACTTGATCGTGGTCGGCAGCCATGGCCGACATGGTTTGGCGCTGCTATTGGGTTCAACCGCCAACAGCGTTCTTCATGGTGCACCTTGCGATGTGTTGGCTATTCGTGTGTACGAGCCTAAAGATTAATCGTATTGAGTCTCTGTCTGCCATGTAGCCTGTGGGCTACATGGCTTCCAACTCAACCCAGCGTTCCATCAAATCTTCAACTACCTTTTCTTGTGCCGCCATCGCGGCCAGACGTTCCTTTACATAGCTATGTTCTTTGCTGTAAAAGTCTGGATTAGCCGTTTCTTCTTGAAGCGCTGCTAACTCAGCTTCTGCCGCTTCCATTAACGCGGGGAGTTGCTCCAGCTCTCTTTGCAGTTTATAGCTGAGTTTGGTTTTTTTCTGCTCTGTCGCTACCGCTTCTGATTTCGTTTGCGCTTTTACCTCGGCTTTGGGTGCTTCACCTTTGCCCACAGCCTTGGCTTTTTGAGGTTCGGGGCGCTGCCTTAACCAATCTTGATAGCCCCCCACGTAAGAGGCGACAACGCCATCCCCCTCAAATGCAAACGTACTTGTAACTACATTATCTAAGAATGCCCTATCATGGCTAACAAGTAGGACGGTGCCTTTGTAGTCCAAAAGAATCTCTTCCAGCAACTCCAGTGTTTCGACATCCAGGTCATTGGTTGGCTCATCGAGTACCAGTAAGTTAGCCGGTTGGCTAAAAAGACGCGCGAGTAACACACGATTACACTCTCCACCAGAGAGTGCTTTGACCGGCGTTCGCGCTCGATCTGGAGAAAACAAAAAGTCTTGTAAGTAGCCAATAATGTGACGACGGTTACCGTTGATCTCGATCGACTCTCGCCCTTCGGAAATGTTGTCGATCACCGTTTTCTCAGGGTCGAGCTGCCCCCTCAACTGATCAAAGTAAGCGACCTCTAGTTTAGTTCCGCGATTGATCTTACCGCTGGTTGGCTCTAATTCGCCCAAAATCAGCTTTAACAATGTACTTTTACCTGCCCCGTTGGGCCCGATCAAACCAATACGGTCACCACGTTGTATAGCGCCAGTCAAGCTGCGGATCACTTGGTGCTCCCCAAAGCTCACCGAGACATTTTCTAGTTCAGCCACCAGCTTGCCGGATTTTTGCGCCTCTTCAAGATTAAAGCTTGCCTTGCCCTGTCGATTTAAACGCTCAGAGCGCTCATTACGCATCGCTTTTAGCGCACGGACACGCCCTTCGTTACGGGTTCGGCGTGCTTTAATACCCTGACGAATCCATACCTCTTCTTGTGCTAAGCGTTTATCAAATAGCGCATTGTGCTTCTCTTCCTGTTCCAAAAGAATCTGCTTTTGCTCAGTATAACTCGTGTAATTACCAGTAAATGAGGTTAAACGGCCACGATCCAGCTCAATAATGCGCGTCGATAAATGGTCAACCAACGCCCTATCATGGGAAACAAATAGTAAGCCGCCTCGAAATTCTATAAGCTGTTGCTCTAACCATTCGATGGTTTCAATGTCCAAATGGTTAGTCGGCTCGTCAAGGAGCAAAAGATCAGGGTTTTGCACTAAGGCTGCACCCAAAGCCGCTCGACGCCGCCACCCACCTGACAGTGATGCCATACTTACATCACCGTTCAAGTTTAACTTGGTTAAAACACGCTCTACCTTTTGTTCCAAATGCCAACCGTCGACTGCTTCTAGACGGTGCTGTAGGCGCTCCATCTCTGCCATTGCTTTTGCATCTGTTCGTGTAGCAAGTTCATCGTAAGCTGCACGCATCTGAACAACATCTTGTAAGCCGGACGCCACAACATCCCATACTTTGCGTTCATCCGCCGCTGGCAACGCCTGGGGTAACTCAGCAATACGGCACGCGGGGTCGATCCACAGCTCGCCGCCATCCAGATGCACCTGACCATTGATCACCTTCATCAAGGTTGACTTTCCTGCGCCGTTTAAACCCACTAGGCCGATGCGCTCGCCCGGCTCAATAATCAGGTCAGCATCAGTTAGTAAGGGGCGGGAACCAAAGGCAACAGAGGCCTTGTCTAAACGGATCAGGGGCATGGCACGCTCTTTCAGATAGAAAAACAAGCGCGCATTTTAACCAAATCATCGTAAGCAATATAGCTAAATCAGCATGACCCCGCTTTTGAAGGCTCATTCGGCAGCAATGGCTCAATGTTTCGATTGACCAGATGTCGTTTCCAGAACGCTCCAGAACAACGTACGGTGATGCGTGTGAAGATACCGATCAAAACAACCGTGAATATTAGTCTCGCCCACAAGACACCCGACAGGTCCGCACCGAGTACCATAACTAAGAGGGTATCCTCGATCATGCTATGGGACAGCGCCAACAGGCACATTGAGGCAAAGATATCCTGTTGTGGCACATGCCCTGCCCTCGCTTCTTTAATCAATAGCCCGCCACCAAAAGATAGACCCAACGTGACGCCCACAATCGTAATCGTCGTTGCTTCTTTTCCAATACCCAGAAAACGCAGGATGGGTCTTAGTAAAAAGCCGATTAAGCGCTCGATACCTAGGAGTTTGAGTATTTTCAAACACGTTAGTAGCACAATAATGATCACCTGAATCATTAACAAGCTTTTAGCTTGATTGACAACCCAAGCCCATAAGCCTGCCTCTGGTATTTGTGGCTGCCAAACCAATTGGTTGGTTTCTTGAAGCCAGTTCATCTGGGTATATAACTGATGCAAAATCCAGCCTAATAATAAGCCACCCCCCAAGCGAAGCAACAAAGTGATACGAAGCCTGACCCCCGCCTGCTGAGCAATGTGCGCTTCCACCGGTAGACCATGAGCAAGCAGTAATAGCACTGATAGTACGGTAACTTGTGCAACGCTCAGCATCTCTGTCTGCTGAACGTAAAAAAAGACCAGCATACCGGCATAGATGTTCGTTAAAATAGTGGTCGCCCACACCAGCCCCATCGATTCAGGAAGCCCAACCCAAGCCATAACAGGCCCAAGAAAGATTGCCAAATAATCGACGGCACCAAGCTCCTCCAAAACTTTAACGACAATGATGGTAGGTATCATGAGTCTAAATAGCGTTGTCGAAACCTGCCAAATGTCATTTCCCAACTCACTGCCAAAACGCCGCAAAGACGTGTGCATAAATATGGACTCCTACTCGGTTGTATGATGTTGTATGCGACGGCACTGGAATATAGTAATAGGCAAACTGTTATTATAATTTCTAAAATTCATACAGTTTGAAATATAATTTCTTATTATGGATAAAATAAAAAATTTTATGAACTTCAAGAGCACGCCATGGAACTTGATGAAATTGACCGCCGTATTCTAAGAATTCTCCAGTCCAACAGCCACCTTACGAATATGAGCTTAGCGGAGCAGGTCGGGATTTCGCCGCCGGCCTGCCTGAAGCGCGTCCGCTCGCTGCGCCAGAATCATGTCATTCTCAAAGAGGTCGCTATTATTCTTAACCCTTCACTTACAGGCAACGGCATTACCATGATTGTGGAGGTCGAAATGGAACGAGACCGTGCTGATCTAAACCAAGCTTTTATAAAGCGCGTCAATGCCGCACAAGAAGTCACGCAGTCGTACCAGGTCACCGGAGAAGTCGATTTTGTTCTGATCGTATCAGTCCCTGATATGGAGGCCTTCCAATATTTTGCAGAGAAAGTCTTATACGCCGACCAAAATGTCCGTAAGTTTCGAACACTCATTTCAATGAAGCGTAATAAATATACGACCGAGCTTCCAATATAAACTGGGAAGGGAATCCCCTCTTTTATTGACTCTTACCTGCACTCATTTCATCGTCTTTTACGGTAAACACACTGTTTACTTCGGATGAAATAAGAATGGAGTCAATCATGAAAACGCTTAAAGACTGCCCTATGGCTCAAGGCGCCCAATACAATGACGCTCAGACTATGGCCAACCGGTTGCGCTACTACCCCTCTCTAGAAACCACGTTCTTACAAAGAGAGGATGTCAAATCCTTCGTTAAAGCGTGGCGTAACCTATGGGACATATCAGTCAACATGCCTATTTTACTTCAGATTAACAGTATCAGAGGAAAAGGAATCCTTGATCCACTACAAGGGCAAGGGGTACACCAAGATGGCAGTAAATACTTAAGTGTTCTAGTCATACATCGGGACAACGTACAGGGTGCAACAAGCTATATCTACGATAAGAAAACGTCAATCTCTCCCTTAGCCGAAGTGATACTTAATCCAGGAGAAATATTACACCTAAAAGATGATGAAATATTTCATGATGTCAGCGAAATTCAACCAAGTAATCCAGATCTGGATTTTGAGCGTTTTATTATCATTATTAATAGCTGTTTTAATGATGAGTTTCAAAATCAGGTATTAAAGGATTATTTTCCTGATGTTGTTATTTCCTAAACATCATTAGCTCACCGTTAACAGTATGGTGTTAACCCTTATTTATCAATCACACATACGCATTCCATCTTTTTATCTAAATTTATTTGATAGTGAATCAAAAAAATCTTCATTTAAGTACACTTGTGTAGCTATTACTATCGACCATATTAGCAACATACGTCGGAGTTTTAATATGCAAAGAAAGATACGCCTTGGTATAACTGACCTTTCATTCCATCGGGTGACTGGGTCGCTTATTACTCAGGTACTAACTAGTATGGGGTTTGAAGTAGAACGCATCTACTCACATCATGAAGAGAATTTCAAGAAGCTCAATACGGATGCAATAGATCTGCTCTCTTCGGCTTGGCTGCCCTCAAGTCACGGCTTGTATAAAGAAGAAGTAGAACGGAGCGTACCGCTGTTAGAGCTGGGATTGCATTATAAGCCCTATGCTCTATGGGGCGTACCTGACTACATACCCATGGATGAAGTGAGGCAAGTCGCCGATCTGTTAAAACCGACGATAGTACAAAAAATGCGATCCCATATTCAGGGAATAAACCCTGGCGCCGGCATCACTCGCTTTTCTATAAAGATGATGGAAGCATATGGATTAGCAGAAGCGGGCTACACGTTTTCTCCTGGTACGGAAGAAGCCTGTTTTACTACGTTTGAAAATGCTTACGCCAAAAAAGAATGGATAATCGTTCCTTTGTGGAAACCTCAGTTTTTACATCACAGATACGCTATTCGTGAGCTAATCGAACCCAAAAAACTCCTAGGAAGTGTCGATCGAGCGGTTCTACTCATGCGTGAAGATAAGGCCAACCTTTTCTCGGCCGCAGAACTGCAGATGTTAGATTCGCTCCGCTTTTCAAATGAAATCATTGCACAACTCGACTATGCAGCCTCAAGGGAAAACAAGCCAATTGATGAAGTCACTAACTATTGGTTAGCAAATAAAGCATTACATGACAAATTTACTCTGCTACCTGAAATACGATAATCATCAACCTAACTAAGCATAACCACCTTACGTAACCTTTAAACAAGCCCGGTCTATTTATAATTTAGCCACTTATAAATACGTCTAATTATTTATCAAACGATCAAAAGGAAGAAAAATGGCAAATAATCACCCATTGAAAACACCTGAAGAGCTACTATTGTCACTAGGACTTGAACTTCCCATAGCGGCTGGCGCTGTTTCAAACTATGAACCCGTTGTGCAAACAGGCAATCTGTTACTTACCTCAGGTCAACTCCCCTGGATCAATGGAGACTTAAAATATGCAGGACAACTCGGGCAAGGCGGTGAACGCTCCGATGAAGATGGTTATCAAGCTTGTCGGTTATCAGCCCTTAATGCAATAGCCCAATTAAAAAACCATTTAGGCGATTTGAGCAAAGTAAAACGTATCGTCCGGGTTGAGGGGGTATTAAACGTTCACCCTCTCTCTCGATGGACAGGACAACCGAAAGCGCTTGATGGCGCTTCGGACCTAATAAATACGATTTTTGGTGAGAAAGGTCGTCACTCCAGAATGATTAATAGCAACTCTGCTATGCCTTTGGACTGTACATCGCTCATCTATATTTATGCGGAAGTTGAATAGCCCCTCCCACACAAGCTGCTTTCACTCAGTGAGCAGCTTCTTCTTGAAGTAAAGCGTGATAGCCATACAAGAAATGCTTAACTCGTTGGCGAATCACACGCTGGATATCCTCAGGTACTGTCATTCGGTAGACCCACCTGCGGATACCCATATAGAAAAAACTGGAATGGAACCCCCAAATCAGTTCAATGTCCAGCTCACTCGGTTCTGGATTCACATCATAACTTTTTCGCAGCTCTCGCAAGACCGGCAGAAAAATCTTTTCCCTTAAAAGCTGTATATATCGCTGATTAAGGGTCGGATCATTCAAGGCTGCAAAGATAAATAGTCGCACCCAATCATTCTTCAGAATCGCATTCGTATAATCAAGTAAATACTCAACCAACCGCTCTTCCAGAGGGCGCTGAGTATCAGATAGACACCTCTCCCACTCCGGATTCCAACGACTGAAAAAAACCTCCTGATGAACACGCTCTGCTAACGCTTCCTTGCTTCCAAAGTAGCGATATATTAATGGCTGCGTCACACCAATATGCTTTGCCAGCTCTCGCGTACTAACACTGAATCCATGGGTGGCAAAGCATTCTATTGCACGCTGAATAATGTGTGCTTCTCGCTCACTAGCCAGCATATGCTGAGCACGCCCATTAGATATCCCCTGATTGACCATTTTTATCCCTTTTCATTTTTAGATCGCAGCAGTTCTTAAAACCGGCGTCAGCTTCAAATTATCACTTGATAATAAACCATATCAGAGAAGTGGCTCATCAGAAAATAAAAGCGAATAAAAATATGCCACCACTGTTGACTAATTTTATCGATTGATAAATACTAATTTTATCGAACGATAAATAATCATAACCCACAACACTGAGGTACTAGGCAATGCTTGTTCGCGGCTTCGATCACTTTACAATTCGTACTAGCAAACTAAGGGAAACACGAGATTTCTTTATCCAACTACTGAATCTAAAAGAGGGACAACGACCTAGCTTTCAGTTTGCTGGTTACTGGCTATACCTTGAAGATCAGCCGATTTTCCATCTGGTTGAGATGGCAGACGATGAGCATGCAGAAGTAGCTAAATACTTAGGCATGAGAGGCAACACTAACGACGGCTCAGGGGCCATCGACCACTTAGCCTTTAGAATAGAGGGGTATGCTTCTTTACTTAAAAAGCTACAACACTATGGCTGGCCGTTCTTTGAACGCACCGTACCTGACATACACGAGCACCAACTCTTTCTTACAGACCCCAATCAAATAACGATTGAACTCATTTTCCATGATGACGAGTACCAAGTATGGAAGCAGCACAACAACTCGGCTGCTATCGATTCTTAAGTAAAAAGAAAAACCATCCAACCATTCTAATAAAAAAGGTAACCCAATGAACAGACGTAACTTTCTCCGAGCATCTGTAGCGACCTCAGCCGTGTCTGCATCTTTGCTGAGCACTACCTCACAAGCCAATAATCCACGCACGTTTCGCTTGGCGAGCTCGTGGCCTAAGAACTTCCCGGGCATAGGAACAGGCGTTGAAAGAATTGCTGAAAATGTCGCTAGACTCAGTAATGGCTCGCTTAATGTTAAAACCTTCGCAGCTGGCGAGCTAGTTTCATCACTGGAGGTGATGGATGCCGTATCTGCAGGCGGTGCACACTTAGGCCATACCACCTCTTACTATGCAATCGGTAAAAACCCAGCCTTCAACTTTTTTGCGACAATACCTTTTGGCATGACTGCTAATGAGCATTACGCATGGATCCGATTTGGCGGTGGCCAGGCACTATGGGATGAACTGGGTGCTCAGTTTGGCGTAAAGCCCTTACTCGCAGGTAACTCCGGCCCACAGATGGGTGGGTGGTTTATCAAAGAGATAAAATCGTTAAAGGACTTGCAAGGCAAACGCCTACGTTACCCGGGTCTGGGAGGGGAACTGTTAAGACAAGTCGGTGCAACCCCCGTTAATATACCGGGTGGAGAGCTATTTACTGCGCTTCAATCAGGTACGGTCGACGGGGTTGAGTGGATTTCTCCATGGAATGATCTCGCATTCGGCCTGCAACGAGTCTGCAAGCATTATTACTACCCGGGGTTTCATGAACCTGGCCACGCTTTCGCTCTTTATATCAACCTTGAATTATGGAATTCACTGAGTAAGCAAGAACAAGCCGTTTTTGAGGCGGCCACTGAGATGGAAAACTCGATTATGCCAGGAGAGTACAACGCCCATAACCAAGACTCATTAGAGCGGCTAGTGAATGAGCATGATGTTCAAGTTCACCAATGGCCCCACGATATCATAGAGCGGCTAGAAGGGATTGTTGAGAAAGTCATTTCCGATGATGCACAACGAGATCCTTTTGCGAGGAAAGTTTACAATAGCTGGAAAAACTTCTTAGAAAATCAAAAGAAGTGGAGCGAAATTAGCGTCACTCCTTACCTGAACTCACGTAACGCCCTTTAGTAAATCAGCAGCGAGAGACCTCCTCTCTCGCTGTACCGTATTTTGTCTAGAGAATTAGATTATGACGTCTATCGCTTCACCATTGGTGCCAATCTGCAAAACATTGGACGCCATTAATACGTTTGTGGGTGAAAAAACCGCTTGGCTAACCATACTGATGGTTTTCATCCAATTTTTAGTGGTTTTACTCCGATATATTTTCGGTTTTGGCTCAGTATTTTTACAAGAGAGTATTCTCTATCTGCATGCAACTGTATTTTTATGTGGTGCTGGCTACACGCTTATGCAGGATGCCCATGTCCGCGTTGATGCCTTCTATCATCAATCTCGCAGTACTCATAAGGCTTGGGTAAATTTGCTAGGCTGCTTACTGTTTTTATTTCCCTTTCTTTACACGTTATTTATCTACGCTTGGCCTTATGTCTCGGCATCTTGGCAGGTACTAGAAGGCTCTCGAGAAACCACCGGTATACCTGCAGTTTTTGCACTTAAAACCCTGATATTGGTCTACTGCGTCCTGCTCACCTTACAAGGTATGTCCCTCAGTCTGAAATCACTATTACAACTGACAGGAGCAACCTATGACGCCTGATATTNNTATTCTACTGCTACTACTGCTATTTTTTTTACTGGCAGCCAGTCTCATGATAGGCTTTCCTGTAGCCTTCACCTTGGCAGGCGCCTCGCTTCTTGTCGCCTTAATTGCCGACGCTCTTGGCCACTTCGACCTTTTTCTGCTCACTGCACTTCCTCAGCGGGTTTTCAGCATAATGGTCAATGAAGTACTACTCTCTATACCATTATTTGTCTTTATGGGCATTATGTTAGAGCGCGCTAAGATCGCTGAAGATTTATTGGATACGATGGGGCGCCTCTTTGTTCGTCTTCCCGGCGGACTAGCAGTTGCAGTCACTATTGTAGGCGCCCTGCTTGCCGCTTCAACAGGTATTGTTGGCGCAACAGTTGCCACAATGGGACTGCTGTCGCTCCCTGTTATGCTTCGCTGGGGCTATGATCCTAAACTTGCCACAGGCGGTATTTGCGCTGCCGGTACGCTGGGACAAATTATCCCCCCCTCTATTGTACTGGTGCTCCTGGGCGAAGTTATCTCATCAGCCTATCAGAAAGCACAAATGGATCAGGGGATCTTCTCACCCGAAACGGTATCAGTAGGCGACCTATTTGCAGGCTCCATCGTTCCGGGGGTAATGTTGGTCGCCCTTTATATTGCATATCAAGTGATCTATGCTGTGCTTTTCCCTAAAAGTGCCCCATCTCCAGCCACAGAGGCACATTTTGCATATCCCAGTATTACTGAGTTAATGAGCGTTTTAGTACCCCCGCTTGGCCTTGTCGTTGCAGTTCTCGGTTCTATCCTTAGTGGATTTGCCACACCCACTGAAGCCGCTGCCGTTGGCGCCACAGGCGCTTGTTTTTTAGCTGCAATACGTCAGAAGCAACCGTTTCGTTTATGGCTGTATGGAGGTTTTTTTGCACTGCTGTTGTTATTCGCTATTGCAGGTCAGGCTAATCTATCCTTTGCTCTTACCTCAAGAACACCCCTTGAAAATACACTCTATATACTGGCAATTATCTTAACGGTATTCGTTATATCAACATTGTTAACCGCCTTATGGATAGTTTTTATCAGTAAAACTCTCTTTGCTGTGAGTAAATCAACCTTAACCTTAGCGTCTATGATATTTTCTATTTTATTAGGCGCTACTCTTTTTTCTCTAGTATTTCGAGGATTAGGGGGCGACGATTTAATACACCATTGGCTGCAAGACTTACCCGGAGGAGTCTATGGTGCATTACTGATTGTCATGATTGTGATGTTTCTTATGGGGTTCTTTTTAGACTTTATAGAGATAACGTTTGTCGTCGTACCTGTTGTTGCGCCTGCTCTTTTGGCCCAAGGCTTAGACCCTATCTGGCTAGGTGTTTTAATAGCAATGAACCTGCAAACATCCTTTTTAACACCGCCGTTCGGATTTGCCCTCTTCTATCTGCGGGGTGTGGCACCTGCCACCATAAGTACAACAGATATATACCGAGGTGTAATACCGTTTGTAGTCATACAAATACTGGGAATGGTCTTACTTGTAATATATCCTGAATTAGTTACTTGGCTTCCTAACAAAATATACGGGTAGCACAGTTTCTATCTTTACCTTCAGAGGTCTAATGGAGGGCATCAGACCTCTGGGGGTTCACTCCTCTCTAAAGAAAAGCTGATAGGGCTATAAAAAACGCCAGCGGTTTACCTTTTTACTCATGCTGCATTACACTTAAGCATAATTCGAGTGACAAGAAGGCAGACGGAACCATGCTATTTAAGAAAAAGCGATTTTCCCTAACGATCCTTATCGGCCTATCTTTATTCATACCTTCTACCTCTGTACTTGCCTCCAAGGCTGAGCGTGAACTCTACATCAAGGCCAGAACAGCATTTGAGCAAAAGCAAGATACTTTAGCTGATCAGTTCACAGCACAATTAGCAGACTACCCTCTTGTGCCTTACTTACACGTTCGGCAAATCAAGCGGGACATCGAAACGCTAAGCACTGAGACAATCTCAGCGTTTATCAAACAACATCTCGACACACCTTTTGCCGATGATGTACAAGCAGCCCATCTCGATTTTCTGCTTAAATCTTCACAATGGCAGGCCTACTTAGACGCTTATCAGAGACTCCCTCTACCGGGGGAGTATCATCAGTGTCAACTCGCCAATGCTGAACTTAGCCTAGGGAGAAAAAAACAAGCATTGGAGCGAGCCACACAATTATGGCAATCCGGAAATTCAGTTGATAAGGCCTGCGACTCTCTGTTTGAAACGTGGATGCGCGCTGGCAACCCATCACCTTCATTCGCATTGACCCGGTACTGGAATGCCGTAGAACAGAAAAACTTCTCGCTAAGTAGATATATAGAGCGATTCCTCGGCCCAGATGGCAAAAAACAAGCGTCCTTTGTAAACGCTGTTATTCAAGATCCAACCATTATTAAAAATGATAAACGGCTTTCTCGAACTCACCCTAAACACGCGTCATTGGCCTACATTGCCATCAGAAATCTCGCTCGAAAAGAGATTAACCAAGCGGCTGAACTGTGGCTGACACTGCGCGGCAAACTCGCCTTTTCAGCTGATCAAAAAGATCAGATGGATCACTATTTCGGCATGCGCTACGCTAAAGGCTATAGAAGTAACGCACAAGAGATGCTGGCTAAGCTGGACCCTGATTTCGGTTACCCTAAGCTCACCGAATGGCGTATTCGTTTAGCTCTCTCCCAGCAAGATTGGAAAGCAACATCACAGCTGATTACTAAACTCCCCGAAGCGCTCCAACAAGAGGGCCGTTGGCTCTATTGGCGTGAAACCGCAAAAAACCGCCAGTCATCAGGCGCTTACACACCCGATTATAGTCAGGTCGTTAAAGAACGCAGCTTCTATGGATTTTTAGCATCAGAGCAATCAGCTGCTCCTTTCTATTTAAACCATCAGCCAGCTGGCTTTTCTGATGAGCGTAAAAATGCCCTCAAAGCATTGCCTGCATTACAGCGAATACGAGAACTCTTAGCATTAGATTTAGAATATGCCGCCCGCGTAGAATGGCGGTTTTTAACAAACCAACTTAGCCAAGAAGATCAACACGTCGTTGCCCATATCGCCAAAGACTGGCACTGGTACGACCAAGCCATTTGGGGGGCATCCCGCATCAAGGCATGGAATGATCTCGATATACGCTTCCCCAAGCCTCATCAATCACTTTTCACCGAGATGACTCAAGAACGAGGTATTTACCGCACGTGGGCTGTGGCTATCGCCCGTCAAGAAAGCGCCTTCCGAGAAACAGCACGCTCACGAGTCGGAGCCAGAGGGCTAATGCAACTCATGCCAGCCACTGCAAAGCAAACTGCCAAAAAGTTCGAGGTTAGCTACTCCCACCCTGATCAGCTCTATACACCGAAGACTAACATATCGTTAGGAACCGCTTACCTTGCCGATATGCTAAATACCTTTGAAGGTAATCGTGTTTATGCGACAGCAGCATATAATGCAGGCCCTGGGCGAGTTAAACAGTGGTTAAAATCGCGCGGCGACCTTCCTCTGGATGCTTGGATAGAGACAATTCCTTTTGATGAAACGCGTAATTATGTGCAGAACGTTTTAGCCTTTAGCGTTATTTATGATGTTCTGGATAAGAAACCCGCGAGTTTATTTAATAAAACAGAGCTTGCTGCGCTGGCGATGACAGATAAGCCCGCCAAAAAAGCACCGGCTTACAATTAACCAGTATGATTGATATCGGCGCTAACTTAACTGACAAACGGTTTCATGCGGACTTGCCCGAGGTGATAGATCGTGCCAAAGCTGCTGGCTTGGAGCGTATAATCGTCACTGGGACATCTGTGAGTAGTGTCAGGTCAGCACAACGGCTTTGCGACAACTATCCTGAATACTTAAGCTGTACCGTCGGCGTACATCCCCATGATGCGAGTCACTTTGAGAAAAGGGACTATGCGGTGCTTAAGGAACTCGCTCAACACCCTGCCGTCGTAGCCATTGGTGAAACAGGGCTCGATTACAACCGCAACTTCTCACCTGCAAAGGCGCAATGTTTTGCATTTGAGAAACAGGTTCAGCTGGCAATTGAAACGAACTTGCCTTTGTTTCTCCATGAGCGGGAAGCGGAAAATGATTTGATAGAAATCATCCATCCTTACCTGTCCCAACTAAAGGGCGCAGTAGTGCACTGTTTTACCGGCGACAAATCGACACTGTACCGTTACTTAGATATGGGGCTATATATAGGTATCACAGGATGGGTGTGTGATGAACGACGTGGACTTTCGCTATTAGCGCTTACGTCGCAAATACCCGATGATCGCCTCTTATTAGAAACAGATGCACCCTATTTATTACCAAGAAGCCTTTCTCCTAAACCCAAAAAAGGCAGGAACGAGCCCAGCTTTCTACCCCATATAGCGGCAACGATTGCAAGAGTTAAAGGCATCTCCACTCAATCGTTAATAGATAAAGCCACTCAGAATACACGTTTACTCTTTAACCTATAGCGCTCACTCGATCCACAAACTGCTCTAACTGCTCCTGATCAAAAGGCCAATACAGTGCCTCTTGGGACGCTTCATCTATAAGTACCGGAATGGTTGCTCCGTATTTTTCAAGCAATTGATCGTCAAACGCAATATCGACAACATCAACTTGATGCTTTGTGCAATCCAAAACCTCTATTAAAAGTTGCTCTGCCACATCACACAGATGGCAACCATCCGTGCTATACATCAAAAAACTAAGCAAAAAACCCTCCTTATGAAAAATTAAGGGATTATGACTATAGACCACCATGCAGAATTTTACTTCTCTGCTAGAATGACAAACAAGTAATTTGCACTCAAATCATCGAGATACCACGCTAAGCGAGTGAACAATGAAGCCTAATATCAAACCCATTGATCATGAAGTCTCTCTTACCAATGATGAATTTATCGTTAGTAAAACCGATACAAAAGGACGCATCACCTACGTCAATCGTACCTTCATGTCTATTTCTGGCTATTCTGAGCCAGAGCTTTTGGGTATTCAGCACAATATTATTCGCCACCCTGATATGCCTCGAGGTGGATTTAAAATGATGTGGGATACCTTAAGCGCAGGAGAAGAGTTTTTTGTCTACGTTAAAAACTTATGTAAAGACGGTAGCTTCTATTGGGTCTTTGCCAATGTTACACCCGATTATGACACTCAAGGACAACTTCGTGGGTACTACTCCGTCCGTCGTAAACCTTCTCGACTGGCGATTGATACCATCACACCTATTTACCAAGCCATGCTAGAAATAGAGAGAAAAAGCGGTGCAAAAGACGCAATGACGCATTCGCTTGCTTATCTAAACAACACACTCAACGCAATGAAAACTGATTACTCCTCTCTCGTCCTCAGCTTAGATAAAGAGGAAAATTCATGAATATTAAACAACCCCAAAAATCCGGGATTAGCGCTGGCGCTCTCTTTTTAGATCAACGTATTCGTTTATATTGTTTTATCTTTGTTGCAATCTCTACGGTGAGTTCGTTGTTGGTGATGTTTCTCTACGATATGAACTTTCTGTGGTTACTTCAGCCTCTTATCAGTATCTACATAGCATTTCGTTTGTTACAAAGAACCGATAATGCGATTGATGCTCTGAAGACCATCTATGAAACACTGCACAACGCCAATCAGGGGCGTTTTCATGTGAGAATCACCAAAACAGCCAGACTAGGTGAAGTGGGCAAAGTCGCTTGGGAAGTAAATGACTTTCTGGATAAGGTTGAGTCTTACTTTAAAGAGGTTGATTCATGCTTCAAACATGTGGCCAAAGGCCAATATGATCGGCCCGCACTTCACCGCGGGCTTCCCGGCCTGCTAAAACAGTCCCTTGAAAACATCAACCTAGCACTTACAGAGATGCAAAAAGGCTCGCAACTACTTGTGGCAAATGAACTCCACTCCGAATTGCACTCACTCAATACCAGCCACCTCATTAATAACCTACGGCAAACCCAAGATGATCTGATACGTATCGGAGAAGAGATGGCTAGAGTTGAAACTATTGCCAATGATAACGGTAATGCAGCTCACAGTAGCCAGTCCTCTGTCAGAGAGATGGTTAAAGCGCTTGACAACATATCAACTACCATTAATTCAGTCGCGACCGTCGTTAATCAATTAGGAAAAGACAGCGACCGAGTGAAAGAATCACTCTCCATCATTACCGACATTGCTGATCAAACCAACCTATTAGCACTAAATGCCGCCATTGAGGCAGCCAGAGCAGGCGAACAAGGCCGAGGATTTGCCGTTGTTGCAGACGAAGTCAAAGCGCTATCTAGGCGTACCAAAGAAGCCGCTGTCGATGTCTCTGCGACCATTAACACCTTTAGTGACCGAGTAGAGGAGATGGTTTCTCAAGCCTCAGAGTCTAATGCCATTGCGTCTGAAGTTAATGAGATGGTGAATGGATTTAAGGAACAGTTCGATACTTTCTCCAATGGCTCAAGAGATACTATGACGGCGGTGGCCTGTGCAAAAGACCGAGCATTTGGCTGTTTAGCTAAAGCAGATCATATTATATTTAAACAAAATGGTTACTTAGCACTCGACCATTCAACCAATCGAGACAAAGAGATTGACGCTATCTCCGTGACCCATCATCAATGTCGTTTAGGTCGCTGGTATTATGAGGGCTCGGGCTATGATTCGTTCTCAAATACCAAAGCATATCAATTACTTGAAGCCCCTCATGCCACCGTTCATGCCTCGGTACAAAAAGCGATTTCTTTAAGAGATGCCGACTGGGTGAACAATAAATCGATTAAAAAAGAAATTGTCCAAGCGATGTCGTTAGCCGAAGAGGAAAGTTACAAAATTTTGAAATATATCGATGCTATGATTGATGAGCAACACACTAACACTCGCGCCTAAAGTTTAAGAAATTACAGTTTCTCAGTACTTGCAAGCGCTGTAGTGCCAAGGATATGCTCAAACGACAGTTTCACAACTGATTACTGAAAACCTGTTATCAATAGCTCTGTAGATGCGCCGCTAAGCAATGATGATCATGTAGGGCGAAGACAGACTTTACGAAAAAGGCAGTTTCATGGAAAACAACAGCAACAACCTTACTAACCCGCAAGAGTTTATTAACTACGTCAATCAAGAGACACAAAAGCTTCTTGAGAATTTTTCCTCTGCGGGTGGCGATGACATCTTCAGTCAATTCACTCAATCATGGACGGACTTGGCAACACGTTCGATGGAAGACCCAACAGTTTGGATCAAAGCGATTTCTGATTACCAAATGGCGCAAATGAATCTGTGGAAAAGCCTATTCACGGGACAGCCTGAAGCTTCACCTGTCGCAAATCCCGCTCCCGGTGATCGCCGTTTTAGTGCCGAAGAATGGTCAACAAACCCCGTTTTCAGCTATATCAAACAGTCGTATCTTTTGGGGTCAAACCTACTGCAAAACATGGCAGCTAACGCTAAGCTATCTGAAACAGAGCAGAAAAAACTAGAGTTTTACACGCAACAATATATTGATGCGATGTCTCCTACCAATTTCGCCATTACCAACCCAGAGGTACTCCAGCAAGCACTGGAGAGTAAGGGGCAGAGCTTGGTCGATGGCCTTAAAAACCTACTCGGTGATCTTGAGAAAGGTCGTATCACCATGACGGATGAAAGTGCTTTTGTTCTGGGTGAGAACATAGCAACAACGGAAGGTGCTGTTGTCTTCCAAAACCGTATGTTCCAATTGATTCAGTACAAGCCGACAACCGATGAAGTCTTTGAGAAGCCAACGCTGATCGTACCGCCATGCATCAACAAATTTTATATTCTGGATCTTCAAGAACATAATTCTTACGTTAAATACTGCGTTGATCAGGGTCAAACTGTATTTTTAGTCTCTTGGGTCAACCCGACAACCGAGCAAAGCGATATCAGTTGGGATGATTATGTAGGGGAAGGTGTGCTTAAAGCTATAGACGTTGTGAAGGATATTTCTGGATCGGCGAAGGTAAATACGGTTGCATGGTGCATTGGTGGCACTCTAATGGCGTCTGCACTCGCGGTTATGGCCCATCGTAAAGATACCAGCGTATCATCAGCAACTTTCCTAACAACCTTAACTGACTTCCAAGACCCAGGTGATTTATGTGTCTTTATCGATGAGCAACAAGTTAAACGCTTAGAGGATAAAGTTAACAACCAAGGCTATCTATCCGGAAAAGAACTGGCTACTTCGTTTAATATGCTACGTTCAAATGACTTGATTTGGTCCTATGTCGTTAATAATTACTTAAAGGGTCAGACACCTCCGCCATTTGACATCCTTTATTGGAATGGAGACTCAACCAACCTACCCGCTGAAATGTACACTTATTACATTAATAAGATGTACTTGGAAAACAAACTTTCCGAAAAAGATGGTCTGACAATCTGTGGCTCGCCGGTAGACTTGGGTCGCATCAAAACGCCATGCTATTTCTTATCTACAATTGAAGATCACATTGCACCTTGGAAAGGTACATTCAAGGCTACCGAAACATTCGGAAGCAATATTGAGTTTGTACTCGGAGCAAGCGGCCACGTAGCTGGGGTTATCAACCCAGCTTCGAAGAACAGAAGAAACTACTGGATTAAAGGCGAACAAGGCAAAGGGCCAGACCACTGGTTAGAAACCGCCGAGCGTGTCGAAGGCTCTTGGTGGCCAAATTGGGCTGATTGGCATAAGCGTCGCGGCGGTAAGAAAGTACCAGCCCCGACTACTTATGGTAACGAAGCACATTCTGTTATTGAGGCGGCTCCTGGTAGCTATGTAGCTGTACGTATCGCTTAGACCTGTCAATCTTGCAAAAGCCTCGCACCTGCGGGGCTTTTTTGTTTTGTTTGCAATCGAAGCGGTAGCACTCTACCATCAAACCAATTTTTAGCATCACTGATCATCTACCTTTACCCGAGATTTCCACTGTGCAACGCCATTCATTTCGTTATGAAATTAAGCAGCTATTGGCATTAGGTTCACCTATCATTGTAACTCAACTGGCACAGGCTGCTATGGGGTTCGTGGATACGCTGGTTGCTGGTCAATACAACACATTAGATTTAGCAGCAGTGGCATTAGGCTCAAGCATCTGGTTACCCCTGTTCTTAACTTGTACAGGCCTACTGATGGCGACTACACCCTTAGTTGCCCATGCAACGGGCGCAGGTCAGTTACACAGTATCGTGACTTTTTTTAGACAAGGCTTGTTGATATCTTTACTTTGTGGAATAGGCTGCGTTGCTTTTCTCTTTTCAGCAAACTGGATACTCACTATTATGAGTGTCGAAGAGGCGTTAGCAATTAAAACGATGGAATACCTGAAAGCAATAGCTTGGGGATTTCCGGCTTTACTGCTTTATCAATTGCTAAGAAGTTACTTCGAAGGCCTTGGTAAAACACGTCCTGCAATGCACATCGCGCTTTTTTCTCTCTTAGCTAACATCCCATTAAACTATATCTTTGTATTCGGAAAACTGGGAGTTCCTGAGATGGGCGCCGCCGGATGTGGTTGGGCCAGCGCTGTAGTCATGTGGATGATGCTCGCGCTAGGTTGGGCTGTTATGCACTACAAAACTCAGCTTCATTTGCCACATTTTACGCTTCCTTGGATAGATCTCAGAGCCTTTGGACAATTTTTGCGGCTGGGTATACCGATGGGTATTTCTATTCTTATTGAAAGCAGCATGTTCTCTGTCATTGCGCTCTTATTAGCACCATCCGGTGTGCTCATTGTCGCCAGCCACCAAATCACAATGACCTTTACGGGCCTGATCTTTATGATCCCGCTCAGTTTGGCCATTGCCTGCACCATTAGAGTGGGACAAATGAACGGGGCAGGTAAGCCATCAGCCGCTTGGTTTACTGCAAAGGCGGCTATGGCATTAACCTCCTGTATTGCGCTGATCACCAGTATAAGTATTTGGCTACTTGCGCAACCCATTGCAGAGTTATTTACATCCGAAGCTGCGGTAATTTCGAGGGCGTCTAGTCTATTGTTAATTGCCGCTTTGTTTGAGATATCAGATGCACTTCAAGTCACAGCTGCAGGCGCTCTCAGAGGTTATAAAGATACATCCTACCCATTGCTTATCGTATTTATCGCCTATTGGGTGATCGGTCTCCCCTTGGGGTATATATTAGGGCTAACCGATTTATTGATCCCAGCAATCGGTGCAGCAGGCTTTTGGTATGGGCTAGTTATAGGACTTTCTGTCGCTGCATTCCTACTAATCATTCGACTCAAGCGGGTGGCTCATCGTGCGATTTATTCCGATAGTACTTATGACACTCATTCTTAATGGCTGTAACACTCAGTCAGACCTTGATCGACTGTTCAATAATTACACGCAAGGAGTTGCCAACATTTTGGATGAAGAGTGGGAAAACGCAGTACCAGAGCCTCCCCCGCCACTGCCTCCACAGCGGCTACGTACTCTGGCAACCACTGAGATACGGGAAGGACTGATAGATGTACTCGACCTCAGCGTATGCAAATTATTGCCCTTGATTGCAGAAAAAAACAGCTCTCTGGGAAAAGTGGCTCCTCCTTCTCAAGCACTTTCTTATGAACTGCGTTTTTACCGCACCATTATTGATTGTCTCCCTGTTGTTTTGAATGATAGCGATATCGACATAGCTATTAAGGAAAAAATACTAGCGATTCATCAAATTAAAGCCAATAACCTACCCGCTGTTCTGTGGAACGCGTTTTACACGGGCCAGGAAATTGAACAAAGTCTGGCATTAAATCAGCCCCCTATCCCCTTAGATCAGCCTGAACAGAGTTACCACCCCGCGTTATCTGCCCTTGAGCTGTTCAATAACCTAACCAACATCGCCACTCTTAATCCCGAAACACTGAAGCCAATCGACACGCAAGCCCTAGAAAAGCATTACGAGTCACTCTATATAGCCCCACTAGGCGTACCACTACTCAAGTCTTTACTTCTATTAGAGGCTAATTTAAACAATGTAGCTCAAATCATCGAAAGCCGACTTGAGCGTCGCCCCCTCTGCTTTAAAGGTATGCGAACCCCTAAAGCTGATATCTTAAAGAACGTTTTCACCCAACAATATGCGCTAAAACTACAACCCTATCTGTCTAAAGTCGACCGCCTCGCTTCACGCTGGTACCACCTGCATCAATCAACAACAGCACAGTTGCCGGTTCCTCCTGAAGTTGCTGATTACGTCACTCAAGTTTTTCAACGTAATGCCGAGACAAGTATTTGGAATAGATATATTAGGGCACGGGATCGACATACCCAAGCATGGCAACTCATTCTTAATCAGTGCAACTTGATGCCAGGAAACAGCGACTAACCTCACAACTTGTAGAATCGCCGTTTGTCTACCATGCTTGTACACAAGCCAAGTGCATAACAGGATATTTGTGCAAAAAACCTACGACGCCCCCACAAAAATATCTGCGACCTTAGCACCGCGTTATCAATTAGCACTGCAGGTCTGTTTACTGGCGACCGCTCTGCTGATGGCTGCTAGTGGCCTAAGTGAAGTTGGTATTCGTTTAAGCCAGACTTACATACAACAGCTAGAAGACAAATATGGTAAACAAGCGGGCTTGAGGCTTCGAGCTTGGCAAAGTTTGATCAATGATCTACAAGGTAAAAGTGAGAAGCAAAAGCTTAAAAAGTTAATTCAGAAAAATAATGAACTTGAAGAAAAAACTAAATTATATGAGTATCAAATTGCTGAATTAGATGAACTCAATCTCCAAGCCAATGAGATGGAAGACTTAGATCATGAATATAACATCTTAATAAATGCTGANNTTTAATCAGGTGCGCTTTCTCGATGATATTGTTCATTGGAAACAGAAAGATTATTGGGCAACCCCCGTGGAATTCTTAATCAGTAACGGGGGAGACTGTGAAGACTTTTCAATCGCGAAATATTACACCCTCAAAGAGACCGGAGTTGATATGAGCAAGCTCAGTATTGCGTACGTCAAAGCGCTAAAGCTCAATCAAGCTCATATGGTACTTACTTATTATGAGTCACCCAGCGCGATTCCCGTCGTATTAGACAACCTGATTCCTGAAATTAAACCCGCAAACCAACGAACAGATTTGCTTCACGTGTATAGTTTCAATGGTGATAACCTATGGCTATCAAAGAAAGGACGGCGTTCAACACTTGTCGGAACCTCTGACCGTCTTGGGCCGTGGGTTCAATTAAAATCGCGACTAGAAAATAAACACGTTAATGTTAACTAATAAAGGGGCTAAGGAGCTGCTATGTCTTTACTTAATCAACTGATCGCCGCCGTGTTTGCTGTGCTGATTGGATTGGTTTCCGGCACCCTATACATCATGTCGGATAACGCCAAGGATATGTTGTTAAACCAACTCGAGTCCCATGGACAAGACACCGCAACCCACCTCGGGCTTTACCTTGCACCCTATATTGCCGATTCCGATACTGCCACCATTGAAGCGACGGTCAATGCTATTTTTGATAACGGCTTTTACCAAAAAATTGATATTACAGGACCCGACGGTCAATCACTTTTTGTAACTACGACATCCCCCCGAATCTCAGACAAAGTGCCTGATTGGTTCGTATCTATGATGAGTATTGATCCCCCCGTCATGGAGCGAGAAGTCAGCCATCAATGGCGAAAAGTAGGTAAAGTCGAGGTACAAAGCCGAGCCGGTTATGCCTACGAACAACTTTGGAAAGGCGCCGAGCAAACCTTAATATGGTTTGTTTCCCTTTCATTAGTTGCTGTATTTTCATTAAGTTACCTGATCAGGTTGATTCTTCGCCCACTAAAAGGGGTGGAAAAGCAAGCAAGCGCCCTGTCTGAACGACAATATATCGAACAAACGGAACTGCCTAAAACTCAAGAACTACGTAGTGTCGTTGATGCAATGAACCGTATGGTAAAGCGTGTGCAGCGCATGTTTGAAGAGCAAACTCGCCACATTGAAGAATTACGCCGCACCGCCTATCAAGATAACCTAACAGGATTAGCAAACTCTAAAGCAACTGAAGCTCAACTGAGCGATTGGCTCGATTATCGAAAAGAGTTTGGTTCTGGCACTTGTATCTACCTGCATGTCCCGTATTTACAGCAAATTAATGAGCAGCTCGGTGAAGACAGCGCCAATAATTTTTTAAAACAAGTAGGCCGATTACTGGCAGACCTATCCATGCAATATCAGCCTAATATTGTAGGACGGCTATCCGGGGCGGACTTTATGGCGCTGATCCCTTCAGGTAACGAAGAAGAAACCAAACGGCAAATCTCTACTCTTTACGATGCGATCAAAACCCAGTCAGATTTCTATGCGGAACTGAGCAAAACTGGCCCTGTAGTTAACATTGCTGTTACCCAAAGCCATGATGATATGAGCGCGTCCCAATTATTATCCGAAGCAAAAGTCGCCATTCGCAGCGCTATTCAACAAAACTGCGATATCTACTACCCTCAAGTGTTCAGCGGCTCCCGCCTAACGTCCAGCACCTGGCAAGAGCATGTTGCCAGCGCAATTAATAACCAACAAGTATTCTTGCAATACCAACCAGTTATCAGCGCTCAAGACGATACCGTTATCCAAAGAGAGCTGCTCGCCAGAATTCTTAATCAAGATAATGCACCCTGCTCTGCATTGGAGTTTATTCCGGTTGTTAAGGAACTAGGGTTGATTGAAGCATTGGACAAAGCCGTTCTCGAGCAAGCGATGACCTACCTTGCTTCCTCTAAAGAAGGAGCTGCGCTCACAATCAATTTGAGCCAACAAGCAATCCACTCCGATAACTTTACTAAGTGGATCAAGAAAGCCGTCAAACAGCGCTCGCTAAAGGGACGGCTCAATATAGAGATCAATGAAACAGCCGTACTAACAGATGTCGATTTAGTGGCACAGTTTAGGAGCACCCTCAAACAAGCCGGTATCGGATTCGGTGTGGACAACTTTGGCATACACCCTAGCGGCTTTAGTTACCTCTATGCGATCCAACCGGATTATATAAAAATAGACGGTTCGCTCTGTAAACATGTAGAAGATAACCCAGAGGACCGCTTTTTTGTCAGCAGCCTGATTACAGCAGCACACAGTCTGGGCATCAAGGCCTACGCTGAACGCGTTGAACGAGACACTCAGGTCGCAAGCCTAGCTCATATGAATATTGATGGCACACAGGGCTTCTTGCATGGTATCCCAGAAGCACTGAAATAATTGACTTACACAACGGACTCCAGCCAGCGCTTCAAGCTGGCTGCATCCATTGCACCAGATTTACGAGCGACCTCTCTTCCATTATCCAAAACCAATAAAGTTGGTATGCTTCGAAAGCCATACTCGCCAGCCAAAGCTTGCTCAGTTTCAGTATTAATTTTCACAAAACGCATCTCTGGCTCCATTGTATGTGCTACCTGCTCAAAAATGGGAGACATCATTTTACAAGGCCCACACCAAGATGCCCAAAAATCGACCACAATAGGTATATCAGTATTGCGAACTAGTTTCTGAAAAGCAGCCGTGTTGAGTTCTAACGCACGCCCCTGAAAGAGCCGTTCGCGACATCGACCACATACAGGAGAGTCTACCATTCGCGCATATGGAACACGGTTAGGTGTTTGGCACGCGGGACAAGCAATCAATGAAGAATGAGACATAAAAAAACACCCTATATTAATAATTACTTATATATAGGGTGTTTTATTAAAGTTTCAAGGGGTAAAAGCTTAACGTCGATTTAGTGATACTAACTGTTCTAGTTTGCTATTTAAACGTTCGGACTTTTCCTGCTCACGCTTTTTCTTCTCAGCTTCTCGTTGCTGATCTCGGCGACGCTGATGAAACTCTTTGAGTTTCCCTTTGGCGTGCTCCGCTTCTTCAGCTGTTACCTGACCCGATGCCTCGCCAGCCAAGTCAATACGGTCAGCGCCTTCTTGCAGAGAACGAAAATATTGCGGTGCTCTAACGTATGAAGCCAGCGCTCTTTTAATTTTATTTTTAGCAACTTTATCATCTGCAATCAGGTCGTCCTGAATACCGATTTTGAGAGGCCTGACATTTTCCCGGCTAAAAACCTGAGGATAAGTATCCATTAAAAGCTGAAGTGCGGCTTGGTTAGCTGCGCGGTTTTTTGCCTTGCTTTTACTATTCGGGGTAACTACGTCGTTCACAACATCACTCTCAATAACTTTGGTATTCGAACGCACCTGCTTCTTGATTTCAAGAGAAGTCAGTATTCGTTCGCACTCATCAAGTGTTTGCAGGGTCAATTCCACTGCGGTTTCAACACTCTTCATTCAACTACCTTTGCGAATATAGTAGCTAAATATTTCGTTTTCATTGATTTGCTCTACTAGATCATGACCTAAGAATGCACAGAACTTAGGAATATCTCTCTGAGTAGACGGATCGGTTGCTATCACTAACAGCAATTCGCCAGTGGTAATCTCTCTCACTTTATTGTGCAGCATCATCACGGGTTCTGGGCAATACAAGCCTGTAGCGTCCAAAAGATGATCTTCTTTGATAGCCGTCATCTCTTATCTCTGAATTAATTCGAGCCTATTGTCTCAAATAATACACAACAGCGAAAGTCACACCGCCTAAAGTCTGAGTTTGTGATTTTTCCATCTCCGTTTATTCTTAAATAAAAGAAAAATAGGAGAAGATCATGATTAAAGTGATCATCGAGAGGCATATCGCCGAAGATCTAACTGACCTTTATGAAAAAGCAGCAAAGGCGACACTTCAAAAAGCAATGCAAGCACACGGTTTTATATCAGGGGAAGCATTGAAAAATGCCTATGACCCGAATCATCGCATTGTGATCGCCACCTACAGAACGTTACAGGATTGGCACCATTGGCTCTCCTCCGAAGAGAGAAAAGAAGTTATGGAGCAGATCATCCCCATGCTCGATAGAGATGAAAAGTTCACAGTACTCGAACACTAGCGTTTAAGAAGCACTAACTTCGCGATTTTATCCAGCACATTAGCGACAGCTCTATGAATATACTCCTGTTGCGTAAAGCCAGATCGTTTTAACGGTTTTAAGTCATGATCTGCTGACTCAAACCAGGCTACTTGTACGTTCTCTGGAAGCAAGTAGCTATTCACCTCTAGTTGAGAGCCGAGCTTATCACGCGTCCCTTGATATAGGTAAAGCGGCTTTGTCAATTCCATCAAATGATTCACCCTTAAAGATTCAGGTTTCGCTACAGGGTGAAAGGGATACCCAAAAACAAAACCAGCGGTAACATCCAATTCATTCAACAGCATAGATGCTACCCTCCCCCCCATCGATTTCCCCGCAAGAAAGATAGGTTTATCCTTAGGCATCTCCTGCACGACTGTTTTATAACAGGCTAGCAATTCATCGATCGAATCTGGGGGACGCTTCTTTCCTGTTTCTCTTCGCGTTTGCATGTATGAAAACTCAAAACGAGTTACTTCTACTCCTCCCTGGCCCAAGCTGATAGCTAATTCTTGCATAAATTCACTATCCATGGGCGCTCCAGCCCCATGAGCCAGCACCACTCTGGCCAATCGAGCCTCACCATCGGTTAATTTCATAAAGTCACTCTGTTAAGTTATGTTAAGTCGAGCATAAAAATGCGCTTGATGTAGATCAAGCAAATGATAGTTTTTCTGCCAGAATTACACACCTAAAGTCGTAGACGACAAAGCGATGCCGCACATAAAAACAGACCAAAAAGTTTGCCCCAATCATCACTTGAAACAAAAAACACAAAAATATCAGATAGTTAGAAAAACAAAGTCTAATTAGTTAGTACTTATATAGAATATATTTATGATGCCGCATGTGCGACA
>NPID01000535.1_pt1 | contig 94233 bp, 87 predicted proteins | sample 8637491 | NCBI WGS metagenome assembly NPID01 (sample SAMN07420843, study PRJNA396082) | bioreactor metagenome | isolation source: sample BA6 brine-fed electro-methanogenic bioreactor BA | place: Japan: Kochi | collected 2016-06-14 | reverse complement strand
TTACCTTTGATCTTTAATCTTTATCTCTCACCTCTCAGTTTTAAAACCTGCTTGTCGCAGAGCTTCGTAAAGGATTATGGAAACGCTGTTGGCAAGATTCAAGGAGCGGATTTGATCGGTCATGGGAATAGTTATGGTTTTCTGCCAATAAGGCTGCAGAATATGATCGGGAAGTCCGCGAGTTTCCGGTCCAAAAACAAATATGTCTCCCGGTTTGTAATTAACTTTCGTGTAGATATTATCACTTTTGGTTGTGCAGTAATAGATGTTTTCCTTCTGATATTTATGAATGAAATCTGTGAAATTTTCATGGATGTGAAGCTGCAGTTTAGGCCAGTAATCTAAACCTGCTCGTTTAAGATATTTATCGGAAAGCATGAACTTCATTGGTTTGATGATATGCAATTCCGAATTTGTTCCCACGCAAAGTCTGCCGATATTTCCGGTATTTCCGGGGATTTCCGGTTGGTAGAGCACGATACGGAAATGACAATTTTCAGGCATGAGCAGAATCTAATCGAGAATAATGGATTCCCATCTGGAGATCCATCTCTCCAGATGTTGTTGAACTGCTCGATTGCTGATTTTTCCGTAATAATCTTTTTTGGAAGCAGGAAGTAATTCAAAATTTGCATCTAATTTTATGTCTTTATTAACCGGGTACATCCACATATAATCGGGAATCTGTGACTGAAAATCTTGAGCCAAAAGGAATTCCATGAATTTTTGTGCCATCTCCAATTTCAACACAGATTTATAAATTCCTGCCGCAAGATAGTATCTGAAACTTCCTTCCGAAGGAAGTGTTGAGCGGAATTTTTGGGAATTTTCGTTGATCTGGTGATACACGGGAGTTGTGGAAAGACCAATGAGCAAAGGTGCTTGCGCTGCCAAAAACATGTTGTAGGCATCATCATAATTATCGGCAATCCGATAAATGTTGCTTTTCACGCTGCGCCAGAAGTGTCCGTATCCATTTTCTCCAAATGCTGCCACCGACCAGATAAGCATTGCCCTTCCCAAACCGGAAGTTCGCGGATTTATCATGATTATCTTTTCCTTGAAAATGCCATCCTGCATCTCTCCAAAAGTGGAAGGTGCATTTTCGATTATGCTGCTGTTGTAGATAAACCCAATCTGCGAATAGCTGATCGGCGTTAATTGATAGCTTGGATCAAACTGCAATCTTTTTTCTACAAACCGCAAGTTCTTCGCTTCGTAGGGAACGAATAAATTGCTTTTATAAAAGCTGCTGAAAAGAATGTTATCCAATCCCAGTATTAAATCTATTCTCCTTAAACTGTCAGGTTTTGACAGCACAGAATCCATGAGAGTAATATTATCGGGAAAGTTAGTTAATGCTATTTTGCAATTGAAAATATTCTCGAAAACCGGAAAAATATCCTGATAGAAATCTTCATTCAAAAAAACTTCTGCAGCATAAACATGCAGAGTATCGGCATGAAAATTCACCGGTTGTTCTGCCTGCCGTAAACAACTGAACAGACTCATGAAAGCAACACTAACTAACAGAAAATTTTTCACACCATATCTCCGAATAACAATGCTGCCACGATGAAGTCTGTGATGAGAATACAGATCGCTGAATAGACGACTGTGACAGTTGCCGCTTTTCCGACGCCTTCAGCACCACCGGTCGCTTTACTGCCTGCGAAACAGGCGATACTGGTAATAATCATACCGAAAAGTACAGCTTTAATTAATCCTCCCCAGAGGTCGGACGGCAGGAAGAAATCGCGCATATTGGAAAAGAAGCTGAAAGCATTTACATTGTACTTTCCCACGGAAAGAAAAAAAGCCGAAAAAATACCGACAAAATTAGCATAGATTGTCATTATCGGAAACATCAGAATACCGGCAAGTATGCGTGGAAGATAGATATAATCCTGCGGATCGATCGCCATTGTTTTGAGTGCATCAAGTTGTTCACTCACCTTCATTGTACCGATTTCTGCGGCAATGGAAGCACCCACTTTTCCAGTGAGAACCAGTCCAGTGAGTACAGGGGCAAGTTCGATCATCGTAGATTTTGCCACCAAAACTCCAATCAGATTTTCCGGAATATAGCCGCTGGTCTGGTAGGAAGCCTGCACGGAAGTGACGAGTCCCGTGAAACCGGATGTGATCGAGATCAAAAGCAGTGAATCGAACCCGATGCGCTTCATTTGAATAAAGATTTCATCCAGACGCTTACCGATTCTGGGTAGATGCAGAAATATAGAAATTTGAAAGTTAATGAACTCACCGATAACGGCAATAGCATTTTTAATCATATTGGTTTTTATCCCGAAAAGCTGTGAACGGCGCATCAAATTTCAGTTCTATCATGCCAAGTGCTCCGTGCCGGTTTTTGCCGATGATTATCTCGGCAATACCTGGCTTTTCTGTTGTATCTTCGTGATAAACTTCATCACGATAGATGAACATGACGATATCAGCATCCTGCTCGATAGCTCCCGATTCCCTCAAATCTGCCAGCTTGGGTCGTTTGTCATCTCTGCTTTCCAAACCTCGATTGAGCTGAGATAATGCAATGATGGGAATTTTTATTTCTTTTGCCAGTTCTTTCAGATTTCGTGAGATCTCCGATATTTCCTGCTGCCTGTTTTCCCGGCTGCGCTTGGTGGACATCAATTGCAGGTAATCGATAATGATCAGATCCAATCCTTTGATCTCTGCCTGCAGACGTCTTGTTTTGGCACGAATATCGAGGATTGTGTTGGAGCCGCTATCATCAATATAGATATTTTTTTCGGAAAGAACTTCTGCTGCACCGGCTATTCTCAGCAGCTTTTTCTCGTTCATGCCATAACCTTTCAACATATTCTCCATTTCCACTTCGGAAGCTGAACTCAAAATTCTCATCAACAATTCTTCCGCTTCCATCTCCATGGTGAAAATCCCTACTTTTTTATCATAACGAACAGCAGTATTGGATGCAATATTAAGAGCCAGAGAAGTTTTTCCCATGGCAGGTCGTGCTGCCAGTACAATGAGCTGACCCGGACGGAAACCACCGATCTTCTTATCCAGATCAATAAATCCTGAAGGAACTCCGTGGATATTCTTTTTAGTCGTGGCTGTTTCTTCAATATTCTGAATCGTGCCCTTGATGACGCTGGAAATTTTTTGAAAAGCTTTTCTGTTAGGTCGTTCAGCAATTTTGAAAATAGCCTGTTCAGCGCTGTCAACGATATCTACTACAGGTTCGTCGGAATTATAACACATTTCGATGATACGATTAGAGGAAGTGATCAACTGACGTAAAAGCGCTTTATCCAGGACTATCTGAATGTGATACTCAGCATTTGCTCCGCTTAGAACAACATCGGAAAGTTCGTTGATGAAAGATTCGCCGCCAACCTGTTCAAGTTCATTGTTCGTCTTCAGTTTATCGATGAGTGTAATAATATCAACTTCGATATTCTGTTCAAACAACTCCACGATGTTGCGAAAAATTATCTCGTGTGCTTTGCGGTAGAAATGATCCGAATCAAGGTTTTCTATGGCTTTGGCAACCACATAATTATCTATCATCATGGCAGAAAGCACAGCCGCTTCTGCGTTTATATCGTTTGGAAGTTGTCGCTCTAATCGTTTAGCCATCTTCATACCTTCTCAATTATTATTTAGGAATCCATTTTTTTGGAAATGAGTTTTTTTGCAACATTAATTTGCATTATGATCGGGCAGGTTAATTTGAATTTAGATGAATCCCCTCATAGTGCTGATGTATCGATGAGAAGGTAAAATCAGTTTTTTTGAATTTTCTTTTTTTACAGTTCGTTATAATCTTTTTGCACTTTTTGCAGATCTATCCAGGCGGGTTTTTTCCAGTTAGGATTTCTAAGTAGTGCCGAAGGATGATAGGAAACGTAAGTTTTAATATTTTTGTAGAGATGAGTTTGAGATCTAAAAACTGCCATTGTTGCTTCGAAACCAAGCAGAGTTGTTGCCGCAACTTTTCCCAATAACAAGAGCAGTTTCGGTTTAATTATTTCTATCTGTTCTTCCAGATACGGCAAACACGCTGCTTTTTCTTCGGGCAGAGGATTGCGATTGTCCGGTGGGCGGCATTTCACGATATTGGCAATATAAACTTCTTCCCGTTCCAGATTGATGGCTTTCAACATCTTGGTGAGCAATTGTCCTGCTCTTCCCACAAAAACTCTACCCGACCTGTCTTCCTCCGCTCCGGGACCTTCCCCGATCAGCATCAATTTTGCTTTGGCAGAACCATTTCCGTAGCAGAAATTAGTGCGGCTTTTTCCCAACAGGCATTTCTGACAGTTCTGGTATTTTTCTACCAGAAATTGCAGCAGTTCATACGAATCAATTTCTGCTTGTTCAGATCTTGAATCAGAGAGAGATTCGGAAGCAGAACGAACAATATCTTGAATACCCGAAAGCTGCAAGTACTCAAGATATTGTTTGATGATTTTTTCGTTCAAAGCGGGATTCTATTTTATTTTTCTGTATCTTCTTCCATCTCTTCCACAGGTTCTTCCACAACGTAATCCGGAATTATGTTTTCAGCGACGTGTTCCAGGGCAATGTTGGTTAATTTACCCTTTAACTGTTTTTTTATCGTGTAGGGCAGATTGTTCAGCCGCTCCACTTCCAGATTCGCCATCAATAAGAACAGATATGTCATATTGTGTTTTTCCAGGAATTCATCAACTTTTGGATTCATCTATCTCCTCCATAATATTCTTCGTGTATATTTCTGTAGCGTTCAATTTTCAATTCTTCGGCAGCAATGATCTTCAAAACATCCCGAACAGCCAGTTCAAAGTCATCATTTATGACCAGATAATCGAAATGATGTATCTGCTGCATTTCTTTTTCAGCCGTCTGCAAGCGACGTTCTATCACGTGAGGAGCGTCGGTATTTCTAGTTTTCAAACGTTTTATCAATTCTTTTTCGGTGGGCGGCAAAATGAAGATCGTGATCACATCAATAATTTTATCAATGATCTGTAAAGCACCCCATACATCTATATCCATGATGATATGATGACCTTTTTCCAATTCATTTTCGACATATTTGCGAGATGTTCCGTACCAGTAACCATGAACTTGAGCATTCTCCAGAAATCCATTTTGAGAATTCATTTCATCAAATTCCGCCTGCGTGATAAAATGATAATCTTTTCCATTAACTTCATTATGTCGAGGTGGACGAGTTGTATAAGATATGGAATAAGAAATGTAATCGTTCCTCTTCAATATCTCTTTCAGGATCGCTGTTTTTCCGCCTCCGGAAGGTGAAATCAGCGCAATCAGAAAATTTTTCTTTTGGTATGCCACTAAACCGCTTATCCCTCGATTATCTTTTTATAAGCTTCTGCAGTAAGCAGCTTGTCCAGTTCCGATTTATCAGAAAGTTCCACTTTCATGATCCAGCCATTTTTAAAAGCAGATTGATTGATCAATTCCGGAGTTCCATCTAATTCCTCGTTAATTTCCATAACTTTTCCCGAAACAGGACTCATCATATCTTCCACTGCCTTCACAGCTTCAATAGTTCCAAAAGGCTTGCCTTTACTCACTTCGTCATCTACTTGCGGTAATTCCACATAAACAATATCTCCCAGCTCATTTTGAGCATAGTCTGTAATTCCGATTGTGGCTGTATCGCCATCGATTTTTATCCATTCATGGGTTTCGGTGTAAAACAAATTTTCCTGAACCATCCGTTCCTCCTTTGATTCAATTTTTTTTTGATGTAAAGACTGAATATTGTGTTCTGGTGTCAAGCTTTTCTACGTCAAGTCTCGTTCCAGATCACGAGAAAGATTTTTTTTATCTTCATCAAAAATAAAATCTTCTTCTTCAATAATCCTGATGCAGGCGCTTACGACTTCGGCATCATATAAAATGCCGCTGTTGGCTGTTATTTCTTTGATAGCAAAATCCAAACCAAGAGCTTCACGATATGGACGATGTGAGGCAATTGCCTCCACAACATCTGCCACGCTTAGAATTCGAGCTTCCAGAATGATTTCATCTCCTTTTAAACCTGCAGGATAACCATTGCCATCCAATCTCTCCTGATGCTGAATAACGATATCGGCAACAGGCCAGGGAAATTGGATCTTAGATAAAATATCATATCCGGCTTGAGGATGTGTCTTGATCAAATTCATCTCTGCATCACTAAGCTTACCGGGCTTACTCAATATTTCTGATGGAACATATATTTTACCGATATCATGAACCAACGAAGCAATGCGTAAACCGTTCAGTTGCTCCGGTGATAAATTCATTTTCTCTGCAATCTTAGTTGCCAAAATTGCTACTCGTTTTTGATGACCAGCTGTATATGGATCTCTTTTTTCCATGGCAGAAACCAAACCGTTCACGGTTTCTTCCATTAATATCTGTAATTTTATAAAACTTTCTTCCAGCTGCTCTTCGGTTTTTTTACGCTTGGTAATATCAACGGCAACGGTGAGAACAACATCTTTGTTTTCGGCAGATTTCATGGGAACTTTAGTAGTCTGGAACCAGCGGATTTCTCCGTCGGAACCTTCGAAAAGTTCTTCAGGAATGAATTTTGGTTCCTTCTTTTCCAAGACTTCTCTGTCATCTTTGTGGTATTTGGCAACAAGCTCTTTATCTTTGATCACAATATCGATGAAATCGTTATCTGTTTTCCCGATTATCTCCTGGGGTGTTGTTTTATAGATCTCGGTATGAGCTTTATTGGCAATAAGGTATTTGTAATTGGCATCCTTCACGGAAATGCAGTTGGGAACGGTATCTATCAAATTCAGTAAGAAATTTCGGCTGTTACGAAGATTAGTTTCCATCTGATGTTTATAGAATGCCATTTCCAAATTTGCTTTTAATTCACGATCTTCAAACGGTTTGATTAGATATCCGAAGGGAGAAGACAGCGCTGCCTTGGAAAGTATTTCATCATTGGCATAAGCTGTGAGAAAGATGACAGGAATATCAAAATCTCTGTAAATGATATCAGCTGCTTCCAAACCATTCATTTCCCCGCTCAACATCACATCCATTAAGATCAGATCGGGAGTTTGCTCACCTGCAACCTTTACTGCTTCTTCACCATAAGAAATAATTCCAACTACATCATAATTGAAAGAATACAAGGTTCTTTTAATGTCTTCGGCGATTATCTTTTCGTCTTCAACGATCAAAATTCGTCTTTTCATATTCGTTCCACTTCCCCGTTTTTGATATCTTATGGGCAAAGATATTTAGCTTTATCAAGATGGCAAGAATTAAAATTTTTGAGATTTATTTAAAACTAAAAAAATTAATGTGTTGACAACATTTCTGCAAATAAATGAGATGCACCATGTGTATGGGGAGCGGAAAATTCAGACATTGCAGAAAATGTAATTTATGATAAATCTTCTCTCATTCACAGGGAAATTATTCCCAATACAAAAAAGGAGTAGCACATGTTGCAAGGAACTGTAAAATGGTTCAACGAAAGTAAAGGTTTTGGATTTATTTCTGGCGAAGACGGACAAGATTATTTTGTACATCATTCAAATATTGATGGTGCAGGATTCAAAACATTAGCTGAAGGCGAAAAGGTACAATTCGAGTCGGAACAATCTGACAAAGGACTTAGAGCGATCACCGTTTCTAAAATATAATGTATTTTGTATTCGCAATCTTGCCCCGATTTTTCGGGGCATTTTTTTTGTAAAATTTTTTAGCTTATCTACATTTAGCTTTTTTTAGAAGAAATTTAATATCATTCGCTTTTTTACTTTTAATACAATATTCAGAACGCTTGAGTTTAATACCTTTTAAGAAGTCTTTATTCAGCGTCTTAATCAAAAAAAACAATCTATAACCTCCAACCATCTTACCCAAATTCTCACGATTAACTCAAAAAAAATAAAAAGTTCTTGACCTATTCTCAGAAAATCTCACATTTGACTCAGATTTTCTCAATTGATCTCAGTTGAGCTCAAATTGAGAAAGGAGGGGAAATGTCAGGAGAATTTCTAGGAACCTTCACGATCAGCGTGAATAAAGGGAAATGGGTAACGATTCCCGCTGCCTTCAAAAAAAAATTCAGTCCACAATCTAAACAGATGGCTGTAGTTACTATCGGTTCCAAAACCAATCTTGCCATTTATCCATTAGATAATTGGCAGGAGAAAACTCGTTCTCTGGAGAATTCTGACAGCGAAGAAAAAAAGCAAGCACTTTTAATGCTGCGCCATTTTGCGGCTCCTGAGCAGAAAATGGAAAGCAACGGGCGCATCAAACTCACCGATGATTTGATCAATTTGAGTAAGATAGAAGAGAAAGTAATAATCAAAGGTGAAGGTAAATTCATTTCGATTTGGAAACCGGAAGTGCATGATGATTACACCCAGAAACTCTTAGAACGGCACTACAATAAAGCTGATTCAACGGATTATTAGTAATGGAAACTTACCACATTCCTGTTTTTTTGCAGGATGCCGTTCAAGCCTTAAAATTGAAGAAAAATGGCATTTATGTGGATGCAACTTTAGGTGGCGGTGGTCACACAGAGCAGATCTTGAGATCTGAACAGAATATTCGTCTTTTTTCTTTTGATCAAGACACCGACAGCTTGCAACATACCAGAGAACTTAGTAAAAAATACGATAACCTGACGATCATCAAAGACAATTTCGCCAATCTGCGAACACGCCTGGCTCTGGAAAGAATAAAAAAGATCGATGGGATTCTATTTGATTTAGGAGTTTCTTCGCGTCAGATAAATCAGGCGGATAGAGGATTCAGTTTTTCTTTGGATGGCAAGCTGGACATGCGCATGAATCCGGACAGCAAGTTAACTGCATTTGAGATCATCAATAAATTTGAACCTCGTGAATTGAAACGGATTTTTCTGGAATACGGAGAAGAGAAAGAAGCATTCCGCATTGCTCGAGAAATATCTAAAGCACGGGAATTGAGGCAAATCGAAACAACTTTGGAGCTGGCAGAAATAATTGACAGAAGCACAACAAGTAAACAGAAAATAAAAGCTAAAGCCAGGATATTTCAAGCGCTACGAATATATATCAATGGTGAACTCGAAGCACTTAAAACTGCGCTTGCCGATGCAGTAAAGATGTTGAGTCCCAAGGCAAGAATAATTGTGATTTCCTATCATAGCTTAGAAGACAGAATAGTAAAAAAATTCTTTCAATATCAGGAACTGGACTGCATCTGCCCAAGTGGTTTTTTACAATGTGTATGCGATAAAAAATCCACCTTGCAGATCGTCACCAGAAAACCTCTTCTTCCCGGCGAAGAGGAGATAAACCGCAACCCCAGAGCACGAAGTGCCAAAATGCGCATTGCAGAGCGCAAGGAGGAATGATGAAAAAGCGAATTTTATTATTGGTAGTTTTAATATTTATTTCTGTTTTTATTCACTATCAAAATCAACACAAAATCCTGGGTTATTCACACCAGATCAACGAAATAGAGCAAACACTGCAATCAGTTAAAGATATAAATCTTGATCTTGTAACCTACAATAGTTCACTGGGCTCGCGAGAAAGAATTCAAAAACTGGCTTATGAACATCTCGGAATGACTTATCCAACAGATGCCGGCAAAGTTCACAATATCGTCATGAATTCCAGAGATGAAACTTTCTGTCTGGTAGATTTTATCGTTCCCAGTGCAGAAGCGCTCACTAAGTAGAAAAATAGTTTAATCTTTTTTTAAGATAACTATCTAAACTATTCTGGATGGGAATGTCAGCATGAAAATGCGATTAATCATTTTCTTGACCTTAAATACAATACTTGTTCTCATCTGGATCATCTACCTTTTTCACGTCCAATTATTGGACGCTCATAATCTTCAATCTACGATAGATATTCGACAGAACCCTTCTAAACAGATCATAATACCTTTAAGGGGAAATATTTACGACTGCAACCGTAACCTGCTTACCAGCTCCATAAAACTCTATCAAATTGATTTTGATATTAATTCTGTCATCAAATATTGTGAACGCACAGATAAAGAGTTCTCGAAGATAATTGAGAAAATATCAGAAATCATCAGCGAAAATAGTCAGATAGATAAAAACCGCCTGCAAGATCGCTTGGAAAACGCTTCAGGAAGTGTCTTTATTTCAGAAGATATCAGCGAAAAGAAATTGTTTCAGATTTCTTCGCAGCTGGAAAATGCCGGTATTCCCGGTCTCATCAAAAGCTTCAGCAAAATAAAGCGTTCCTACCCGCAGGGAAAACTTGCTTCCAATTTTTTGGGTATGACCTCCGATAATCGTGATCAAATCAGTCGTGAAGTTATCTATAATATGCAGGGAATTTCGGGTTTGGAAGCTGTATATGATAACGAATTGAGCGGCAAATATGGCTGGGTTGAATCCATCCAGGATGCAAATAACCGACGTATTCCATTTTTGTTCTTAAAAGAAAAACCGCCTCAGAACGGCAATTCACTGATCCTGAGCATAGATAATGTTTTTCAAGAAATTCTGGAAGAAAGTCTGTACGAAGGTATAAGAGAATATGGAGCCGCGAATGCAATCGGAGTTATCATGGATCCTCACAGCGGAGCTATTTTGGCGATGAGCGGCCTTAATGAAAGGGATGAAAAAAATTCTGCTCTGGAATTGCGCAGCAAAGCAAATCTTCCTGCTTCCTTTATGTTCGAACCAGGCTCTGTTCTTAAACCTATCACAGCACTGCTTGCCTTAGAACAAAATATCTATAAACCAACTGATGTCGTAGATTGTCGAGATTATCATCTCAAATACGGTAATGTAGAACGCGTGATCAAGGATGATCACAAATACACAAAATTAAATTTCAGAGACATAATAGCTTATTCCAGTAATGTCGGAATCAGCCGAATTGTGGACAAAATCGGAGTACAAGTTTTGTATGACCGCATGATAGCGATGGGGTTCGGTCACAAGATCGGTGCTGATATCGCTGGAGAATCTGCCGGAATATTTCGCAAACTCAAAGATTGGCAGGGTTTTTCCCTGCATTCTATTTCGTTTGGTCAGGAAATATCGATTACTGCTCTGCAATTGGCAACTGCGTACAGTGCTTTTGCCAATGGCGGTAAAATAATGCAGCCTTATCTGGTTCAGCAGGTGATTGATGAAAGCGGCAGTGTTGTGGAACAAAGATATCCCAAGGTTTTGCGCACTATTTCCGACCAAGCCAGTTTGGATACACTCAAAGTTTTTTTGAAAAGCGTGGTAGATTACGGAACGGCAACCGGTGCAAAATTTGAATATCTGGAAGTTGCTGGCAAAACCGGAACAGCAGAAAAATCCTACGGCAGCATTAGTGGATACGCAGAAGAAAAATATACTTCCGTTTTCGCAGGATTCTTTCCCGTACAAAACCCGAAATATGTAATTGTCATCGTCTATGATGAACCAGATTATAAATCCTATGCTTATTATGCATCACTTTCATCAGTTCCTACTTTCCGAAAAGTTACTAACCGCATCATCAATCTTCCCAAAAGCGACGTGATCGTGGAAATCAAAGAAGAGAAAAGTGATTATGTTTTTGCTCCTTCTGTATTTGGACTCAGCCGTTTGGAAGCTGAATCAGTTCTCAAAACGAGTGGAATATCTTATGAGATCGTGGAAAAAAGCAAAGACGGCAAAGTTGTGAACCAGTTTCCCAAACCTAATGCGGCTTTTGATGTTCGAGAAAGTGTCATCGTTATCCTTGACACAGCTAAACCAAAGCAAGATATGGAAGCGATGGATTATGATATGCCGGATTTGGTCGGATTGACCTTGCGAAAGGCACTGGCACTGGCATACAAAAAAAATATCAGACTGATCTCGCATGGGAATGGCATCATCTATCAGCAATCTATTCCGGCAGGATCGAAAACTAAATTTGGTGAAAAATGTGTGATAAAAGCAAGATAGGTTGTCAGCAGATTATCGAAACACTTAATTCAGCCGGATTGCTCAAAGAAATTCATCTGGCGATTCCTGATTTGACCTTTAATAAATTCGCAGTGGATTCCCGCAAAATAGAGCCGAACGACGTTTTCATCTGCATAAAAGGATATGAGACTGACGGACATCTTTTTGCAGAGGCAGCTGGTAAGAAAGGTGCAGAACTCTTTGTCACCCAAAAAAAATTAAATATCAATAAGCCGCAAATAGTTGTCTCGGATTCGCGCAAAGCTGCAGCCATTCTGGCAAAACTTTACTACAACGATCCCACTTCCAAATTTAAACTAATCGGCATTACAGGCACGAATGGCAAAACGACCATCGCTCACATTCTGCATCAGATCTTACTCAATAATGATATTCCTGCCGGTTTGATCGGCACAATGGGCTACAAGATCAATTCTGTTTCTGCTTCCACATTGCGTACAACGCCCGATATTTTTGATTTGAATAAGATATTCTCCGAAATGGTAGAGAAAAAAATACAATATGTCATCATGGAAGTTTCTTCTCATGCTTTGGCTCTGCATCGAGTCTTCGGTTGCAAATTCGATTTGGCAATATTTACAAATCTCTCTCAAGATCATCTGGATTTCCATTCTGATATGTCGAGTTACGCTAATGCGAAATTCGAGCTTTTCAAATTGCTCTCGCCTGAATCGGGAAAAGCTATCATCAATATTGATGATGAACATGGAAAGCGATTTTTTGAGAAACTACAACAAGCTAAAAAAAGCATTTCCTTCCAATCAGGCGATTATCATATTTCCAAGCATCAAACAGGTCTTCAGGGAAGTCGTTTCAGATTTACAAAGGATAATATTGATTTTGTTATTAAAACCAAGCTTATCGGGAAATTCAATATTTTTAATGTCGCTGCGGCTGTTGCAGCCAGTTTGGAACTTGAAATTCCAATATCGAAAGATAGATTAATAACAACTATTCCCGAAATAGAAAATGTGGAAGGCAGGATGCAATCCGTGCCAAACGCAAAAGGGATCGGCATTTTTGTAGATTATGCCCACACACCCAATGCCCTGCAAAATGTACTTTCTGCATTAAAAGAATTTTCTGAAAAACGTTTGATCTGCGTTTTTGGTGCTGGTGGTAACCGTGATACCGACAAACGTCCTAAAATGCTCGCTGCTGTTTTGCAACAGGCAGATCTTGCCATTATAACAAATGATAATCCCCGCTGGGAAGATGCGGCAAAGATCATCCGGAATATAGTTTCCAAAACCGATCCGATGGAAAAATTCTGGATCGTTCGAGACCGCAAAGCAGCTATCGAAACCGCTGTGAATACGGTCAGGAAAGGCGATATTCTACTGATCGCCGGCAAAGGGCATGAAACTTATCAGGAGATTAACGGGATCAAGATTCATTTTGATGATCGAGAAATTGCAGCAGCTGCTTTGATCAAACAAAATGATGGAAGACTTTCGTTCCCCATCGATCCGCTGATGCTACATGTTATCTTTTCCCAATCTTCTAATCCACAAAAAGAACAGCCCATTTATCATATCTCCACCGATTCCAGATCAATAAAACCCAATTCTCTTTTCTTTGCTCTGCAAGGTGAAAAATTCGATGGTCATGATTATGTAGAAAAAGTTTTGCAAAATAAAAATTGCTGGGCAGTTGTGCGCAGTGATTTTGAATCTACTCATCCCAATTTGCTGAGAGTAGATGATCCTTTGACAGCTTATGGTAAATTGGCAGCCAGATATAAAACACTGTTTAAGCTTGAGACTATTGGAATCACAGGCAGTTCCGGCAAAACAACTACGAAAGAATATCTGGTAAATATCATCTCTCAGAAGCTCAATGTTCATAAAACTCTCGGTAATGAAAACAATCTGATCGGTTTACCCAAAACTATTTTCAATCTGCAGGCAGAGCATGAAATTGCAATTTTAGAATTAGGAACGAATCAGTTTGGTGAAATCGATAAACTAACCGATATCGCTACTCCCGATCTGGCGGTGATCACTTCCATCGGTCCTTCTCATCTGGAATTTCTGATCGATGAAAATGGTGTATTTCGTGAAAAGACAGCCATTTTTAAAATGCCGAAAAGTAAAAAATTCTTTCCTGGTGACGACGTGAGATTTAGCGAATATAAAGGGATTACTTTCGGTCGAAATCCCGAAAATGATTATGTGCTTTCGAATATCAAAGTTGTTTCTGATTCCACAGAATTTGATGTCAATGATATTAAATATTCCATTCCCACTCCTTTTTCCACTTTCTGTATAAATGCACTCATTGCCATTGCCATTTGCACGGAATTGGACTTTGAAACTAAAGAAATCCAATCTGGTTTAAAGATTCCATTAAATATTTCCAATCGCATGCAGATTTTAAAATCGGGTAAAAGAACGATTCTGGCAGATTGCTACAATGCCAATCCGGATTCCATGCAGGCAGCTTTGCAGTTTTGGCTGGCATACGATCCGAACAAAGCACATGTTGCCGTTTTGGGTGATATGCTGGAACTTGGTGAATTGACAGAAAAATACCATCGAAATATTTTGCATTTATTAGAAGGGGAGGAAATAGAGCAGTTGATCTCGGTGGGCAATTTATCACGTAATTACAAAGCAGACAGGCATTTTAGAACAGTTGAAGAACTGCTCCAATCTAAGACATTGAACAATTTACCAACCGATGCTGTGATTCTGGTGAAAGCTTCACACAGTATCGCTCTGGAAAAAATTTTAGGAAGGTTATAGTATGTTTTATCATTTATTTTTACCATTAGCTGAAACAAAACTCTTCGGCTATACAGTTTTTAATGTTTTTCAATATGTCACATTTCGTGCCATTGCAGCATTCATTACAGCACTGCTGTTCTCACTGATCCTGGGTCCGAAATTTATACGAATGCTGCAGGGACATCACGCTATCGAACGCATCAACGAATATCTTCCCATTTCCCACAAAGAAAAAGCCGGAACGCCTTCCATGGGCGGACTCATCGTTATTTCCAGTTTGCTGCTTTCGGTTCTGCTCTGGAATAATCTGGTAAATAACTATGTAATTATCATGATCATCACGACGGTTTGGCTGGGAGGTATCGGTTTTCTGGATGATTATATGAAGAATTTCCTGAAAATGAAGCATGGTCTCATTGCCAGATACAAACTTTTAGCGCAGATTACGCTGGGAATTCTTATCTCGGCAGCACTCTATTTTGGCGGACCTGAAAAAATCTCCATCGCACAGATCAGTGTACCGTTCTTAAAAAATACTTTTCTCTATCTGGGAATTATCTTCATTCCGTTTGGCGTCTTCATGATCACTGCAACTTCCAATGCCGTTAATTTAACAGACGGTTTGGACGGATTAGCCAGCGGTACTGTTGCTCTGGCTGCTTTTGCTCTGGGCATCATGGCATATTTGAAAGGAAACTACAATCTGGCTAATTACTTCAATCTGGAATTCTTGTCCAATGCTGGAGAATTGACGGTTTTCATCAGCGCACTCATGGGAACTTTGATGGGATTTCTCTGGTACAATATCAAGCCGGCACAGATTTTTCTGGGCGATACCGGCTCGCTGGCTTTAGGTGGGATATTAGCTGTCCTCTCAATTTTATTGCGGGAAGAGATATTCTTTGCTATCGTGGGTGGAATTTTTGTGGTGGAAGCTCTTTCCTCGATCATTCAACGATATTATTTTAAATATACCCGCATCAAATTTGGTAAAGGAAGAAGAGTATTTTTGTGTGCTCCCATCCATCATCATTTCGAAATGAAAGGTATTTCCGAAGAAAAAATTGTAATCCGTTTCTGGATCGTCGGTATGTTGCTGGTTGCCATCGGTCTTGCCACTCTCAAACTGCGCTAAAATGAAACTGAAAGATGTTCGATTCGCAGTTCTGGGAATGGCTCGCAGCGGTCTGGCTGCAGCCGTCAAAATTCAAGAACTGGGCGGAAAAGTATTTGTCAGTGAATTCAAGAAAGAAACAGATATCACTGAGGCTGATAAGATTAGAACAAGTTTCGATTGTGAATTTGGAGGTCATTCTTCCCAGGTTCTGGATAATGATCTTATCATCGTCAGCCCGGGTATTCCGCTTGATATTCCAATCTTAAAACAAGCCAGACAGACTAATATCGAGCTCATCAGCGAAATCGAACTCGGTTTTCGCATCAAGCATCCAAACAGCAGGATCATCGCTGTAACCGGTTCAAACGGAAAAAGCACAACAGTCAGTTTGATCCATCATATTCTGCAGCTTGCCGGATTCAATTCCATTTTAGCGGGAAATATCGGAACAGCTTTCACTTCTTATCCCATTGAAAAACCTGAAATCGATTTTATTGTTTTGGAACTCAGCAGTTTCCAATTGGAACTGATAGATAAATTCAAAGCTGATGTGGCTGTTTTGCTGAATATCTCTCCCGATCATCTGAATAGGTACAATAATATGGCTGAATATGCTTTGACAAAATTCAATATTTTTAAAAATCAAACAAGAAGTGACCTGGCAGTTATCAACAGCGCAGATGTTTTCAGTCAAAAATATCGTAACAAGATATCAGCAGAAATCAGACAATTCAGTTCGTCAGGTCTTTCCGATGTTATTTTAAAAGATGATTTCATCAAATTCCAAACTGAGAAAATATCGCTGAGAAATGCCATTCTGAAAGGACCGCACAATCTGGAGAACATGATGGCTGCTCTTTTATCTGTGAGTAAGTTAAATATTTCAGAAACCATTATAGAAACAGCATTTGCCACATTTACACCTCTTCCCCATCGTCTGGAATTCGTAGCGCAGATAAACGAGATAAAGTTTTACAATGATTCCAAAGCCACCAATACCGATGCGGTAAAGTATGCTCTGCAATCTTTTCCAAAACCCATCAGGCTGATCATGGGCGGAGCGGGAAAAGGTGAAGATTACACAATTTTGAACGATCTGATTAGAAAACACGTGAAAAAACTTTATCTCGTAGGAAATTCCAGCCAGGAAATGGCTGTCGCCTTCAAAAATGTCGTCGATTTCGATAGATTTGATTCTTATCAGGATGTGATCAATGCTGCATATCATGAGGCTGAATCCGGAGACATAATCGTGCTGTCTCCCGCCTGCACGAGTTATGATATGTTCGCAAATTTTGAAGAACGTGGAAATTATTTTAAAAAACTGGTTCGCGAGTTAAAAACATGAAAGAAAAAACTTATATTGCTCAATACGACCGCTACATCGTGTTCATCTATTTTCTCTTGATGTTCATTGGTCTGTACATGCAGCTCAATATCAGCTCGGTTCGCACCAGTATGTCCTTTTTTTACCGCCAATTCACCTGGTTTCTGCTGTCCGTGCTATCTGTCTGGTATGCCTTCAAAGTCGTCGATCTGCAAAAACTTCGCAGAAATTCATTTTATCTTCTGTTATTCACCATTCTGCTCCTGATTGCTGTTTTAATTTTCGGCAGACAGGTGAAAGGCGCAGTACGAAGTTTACACATCTGGAAATTCAGCATCCAGCCCAGTTTGGTTGCACGTGTAGCACTCATCATTTATTTTGCCCATGTTCTGGATAAGAAAAAAAGATTAATACCCGAATCAAAACCCAGTGTTTTTGTTCTGAAGTTCAATGCTCTCATCATTATGACTGGAATATTGTATATTCTCATTTTAGCAGAGCGCCATTTCAGTCCGCTGGTAATTTCTGCTTTCACACTGCTTTCTCTGCTGTATTTAGCAAAAATTCGTTTTCTAACGATCTTTCTGATCGTCATGATCTTCCTGATAGCAGGAATGATAATAATCAATTCCGGACCGCAATATCGCAGCGAAAGAATGAAGATCTATCATCATTATTCTCTTTTCTCTGATAAAAATGCTGAAGAAGCATATGAAGGCACAAACGATTATCAAATTCGGGAAGGTCTTATTTCATTATCCGGTGGCAAGTTATTGGGCACAGGTTCTTCCCGTGGTACGGGAAAACACTATTTTTTGCCGGAAGCCAAAACAGATTATATCTTTGCTATCATCGGAGAAGAACGGGGTTTTCTGGGTGCATTGTTCGTTATTTTTCTTTACGTCTGGTTATTTATTCGCTCCATAATTTGTTCCTGGCAAAAGGATGATCTTTTCCTGAAACTGGCTGCTGTGGGTTTGGGAATGAATATTTTTTTTAACGCCATGGTAAATATCGGAGTGGCAATGGGCGCTCTACCCACGACAGGGGTTACCCTTCCCTTTATCAGTTACGGTGGAACTTCACTTCTTGTTAATTCACTCTCCATCGGACTTTTGCTAAACATAAGTTCAGAGAGAAAGAGGTATTTTTTGAATGCATAAAAAAGTATTGATCGCAGCGGGTGGTACCGGCGGGCACATCTTTCCAGCTTTGGCAATAGCTGCCAGATTGCAGCGATACGGTGTGAAAATTCTATACGTTGGGAATTGCAACAGTCTAGAAGAAGAGCTGGCAGCTAAAGCAGGTTTGGATTTTACTGCTATAGATGTGCAAAAACTGTATAGGAATTTCACCTTCTCTCACATCAAGTTTCCTTTCAAATTGGTAAAAAGTATCATCACTTCCAAAAAGATCATCAAAGATTTTAAGCCGGATGTCTTTGTGGGAACGGGCGGCTTCGTCTGTGGTCCTGTTGGTTATGCTGCTCATCTGCTGAAAGTCCCCATCTTCCTGCAGGAACAAAACAGCTACCCCGGTCTTACCACGCGAATACTGAGCAAATTTGCCGAAAAAATATTCCTGGGCAATGCTGGTGCAGAAAAATATCTGCCAAAACAAAAACTTCATTACAGCGGCAACCCGATCAACATCTCGGTTGCCGAAGAAACCGGGAAATTGGATTTTAAAAAAACCGGTCTTTCGGCTGATAAACCAAAATTGTTCCTTTACGGCGGCAGTCAGGGTTCACTCATCTTAAATAAAGCTTTCCTGCCCATCATAGATCAGATATTGAACGAAGGAATCGAAGTGATCTGGCAGATCGGCAGATACAGTTTCGAGGAATTCTATCCCAAGGTAAAAGATAAACCCGGTGTTTTTGTTTTTGATTTCACGCATGAAATGGGAAAAGTTTTAAATTCCGCAGATTTTGTGATCGCTCGCGGAGGAGCGCTTTCTCTGGCAGAAATCGAAACCAAGAAACTGCCGGCGATCATCGTTCCACTTCCTTCTGCTGCCGGTAATCATCAGTATTTCAATGCTATGGAGCTGGTTAGCAGGAATGTCGCCATTTTGCTGGAACAGAAAGCATTAACTCCATCTGTACTGTTTGATAAAATAACTGAACTGAAAGAAAAATACAAAACGATGGAAGATAGCTTCAATGAATCTCTGCACTTGAATGCGACTGATGTTATTTTGCAAATTGTACTAAGAAATCTGGATAAGGAAATATCATGTTAGGCAAAATCAAAAAAATTCATTTCGTCGGCATCGGCGGTATCGGCATGAGTGGAATTGCCGAACTACTCATCAATCAGGGATTTCATGTCACAGGTTCCGATCTCAATTCAACTCCGATCACAAGACATTTGATTGCCAAAGGTGCACAAGTGTCGCAAGGACACGATCCAAACCTTGTTTTCAAGGCAGATGTGGTTGTAAAATCATCTGCAGTGAAAGACGATAATCCCGAAATTATCGCTGCGCGCAGCAATAAGATTCCGGTGATCCGCCGGGCAGAAATGCTTAGTGAAATCATGCGCATGAGCTACGGTATCGGCATAGCCGGCACTCATGGCAAAACATCCACAACTTCTATGGTCGGCTCTGTTCTTTCCGATCTCGATCCCACAGTCATCGTGGGCGGAATCGTTAAAAACTACGGTTCAAACAATCTGCTGGGCAGCGGCGAATACATCGTGGTAGAAGCCGATGAATTTGATCGTTCCTTTCTTACCCTCAGTCCGATCATCGCCGGCATCACCAATATCGAAGCAGACCATCTGGACTGCTACAAGGATCTGGATGCTGTTAAATCCGCCTTCATCGAATTTGCCAACAAAGTTCCCTTTTTCGGCAGTGTTATCGCCTGCCTGGATGATCACGGTGTACAATCCATCATTCCGCAAATCAACAAAAATCTGATAACCTACGGCTTTTCTAAACAAGCCAATATTCAAGCTGTCGATATTAAGATGAAGGATTTCAAAGCAGAATATTCTGTTGTTTTTAACGAACAGAAATTGGGTAGGATCAAACTGAACGTGATGGGAAACCATAATATTCTGAACTCGCTGCTGGCCATTGCAACAGGTTTGGAATTGAATATTTCTTTTGCTGCAATTCAAAAAGGTCTGGCAGATTACAACGGCGTTTTTCGGCGTTTTGAATACAAGGGCACAAAAGATGAAGTGACAATTTACGATGATTATGCCCATCATCCCACCGAGATCGAAGCAACTCTCAAAGGCGTTAGAGATAATGTGAAAAATCGAATTATCGCTGTTTTTCAACCGCATTTATTTTCCAGAACAAGAGATTTTTATCAGGAATTCGGGCGCTCCTTTTTTCAATCTGATGTATTGATCGTCACACCGATCTACCCAGCAAGAGAAAAATCGATTACGGGAGTTACCGGCAAAATGATAGCCGATGCAGCCATTCAGACTGGTCACAAGAATGTAACTTTCATAGAAAGAAATGAGGACATCATTTTGCAAATTGAGAAAATCGTTCAGCCGGGCGATATCGTAATAACGATGGGAGCCGGAAATATTTACAAATATGGCGAAGCTTTTCTGGAAGGCAAAAAGGACATCTAAGAATGAATAAGTTTTTTTCCGATGCACTTCTAAGAAGAGTAATTTCTGCAAAATCATTGCAGGATCACACTCATATCGGCATCGGAAGCGAACCAGAATTTCTCTTTTCACCCCATTCTATTGAAGATCTGCAGGAGATCATTCTCCAAGCCGGTAGAGCGAATCTGCCAGTACTGCCTGTCGGCGGCTGTTCCAATCTTATCTTTGGCAATGTTCATAACAAAATCATAATTTCTGACGAAAACCTACCTGAAGAACTTGAAATAGAAAATGATCTTGTAATTGCTTCCTGCAATATTTCCATCAGTGAATTCATCGAAAGAACAAAACAGGCTGCTCTTTCCGGATTGTACTTTCTGGCAGGAATTCCAGCTCATCTGGGTGGTACGGTTTTTATGAACGCCGGAGCTTTCGATCACACAATTTCCGATTTTTTAAATTGGATAGAAGTTATCGACGAAAACGGACAGATTAAGAGAATCTCAGCCGAAGAGATTGATTTTTCCTACCGCAAAATCTCCATTAATAATTTTATTTTCAGGATTTGCTTCAGATTGCTAAAAAAATCAAGAACTCAAATTGAAAAAGAAATCGAGGAAGTATTAAAAACCCGACACAGCAGACATCCTTACGATTTTCCCAGTCTGGGCAGCACATTTAAAAATCCTCCCGGAAAGTTCGCCGGCTTACTTATCTGCGAATGCGGACTGGCTGGCAAAAAAATCGGCGGAGCGCAGATCAGCAGAAAACACAGCAATTTTATTTTGAACGTTGATAATGCCAGCTTTCAGGATTATCTAAAACTGATAGAACTAGCTCGAACAGAAGTGAAAATAAAGTTTGGGATCGAATTGGAACTGGAAAATAAGGTGATCCACAAATGAGCAGAAAAAGAACGGGTTCCAGTCGATATTTTGTAATTTTCTTATTTGCGATCTGCCTGCTGATCGGCATTTATTTAGGCATAAAAAACCTTATGAGTCGAGTGAACTGGTTTCACATCAAAGATATTTCCATCGAAGGAAACGAAAATCTGGAAAAGCAGTTCCTATCCAACCTTTCGCTCGATTTTGTGGGCAGCAATCTTTACGCAATTTCCAAAAATGATGTGAAATTGAAGTATGAAAACATCGTTCGTATTGCCGATCTCGAAATAAGAAAAGTATTTCCCAACAAGATCAAGATCATCATCAAAGAACGGAAAGGACTTTTCAACATCAAAACTCTGGAAGGTGACATCTTCCCCGTGGATAAGGAAATGATCGTTTTGGATAATGATAGTATTTATCCGGATGAGATCTTGCCGGTTGTGGAAACTCAACTTTCCAGCAATGATTTAAGATTTGGCGAAACGGCAGAAGATACATTCCTGCAAAGAGTTTATGTCTTCTATCGTCAAGTGGTACCGACTTTTCCGGATTTCATCCAGAATGTTTCTGAATTTTATCCCAGAGAAAATGAGATTTTCATTGTCGAAGCAAACATCGGATACAAAATTGTTTTTGGTGAAGAAGAAATTATAGACAAGGTGAGAAGATATGAATTTTTGGAACAGAATAGAAAGTTCGAGAAAGATAAAATTGTTGATCTGCGATACCCGGATCAGCTTGTGATAAGATCGGAAGAATAGAATGGCGCATACGAAATCGGAGGTAGTATGAAAGTAGGTCAGACGATAACAGCAATTGACGTGGGCACTACCAAGATATGTGTGATCATTGCACAATACAATGAAGAGAATAAGCTGGAAGTAAAGGGGATCGGCACTTCAATATCCGTTGGCTTAAAAAAAGGGATTGTTGTGGATATCATGAAGGCATCCGCATCCATGCATAATGCCATAAAAGAAGCGGAAACGATGGCAGGGCTAAAAGCACGCAATATTTTTGTGGGAATCGCCGGCGAACACATCAAAAGTCAGAATACTTTGGGCAGGATTTCTCTCACATCCGGTAGCGATCCGGTGGAAATCTCGCAACAGCATATCGAAGACGTGATCACCAATTCAAAAAATAATATCAAGATCCAGCAGGGTAACGACAGATTAGAGATAATTCACGCCATTCCGCAATATTTCAAGATAGATGAACAGCAAGGCATCATGAATCCTCTCAGTATGAGCGGGTTCAATCTTTCAGTTTATGTGCATATCGTAATGGCAGATATCAATGCCATGAGAAACATTAAAAAATGCATAGAAATTGCCGGGTACAAAGTTGAAGATATATATCTGGAACCGATCGCTTCTTCAAACGCTGTATTGAATGAAGTGGAAAAGCAGCTTGGTTCCATTATCATCGATATCGGCGGTGGTACTACCGATATTGTTGTTTTCTTCAAAGACAGCATTCGGTTCAGTGCTGTTCTGCCGGTAGGCGGAACAAATATTACGCAAGATCTGGCGGTAGGATTGCACACTTCTCCTCAAAATGCTGAAGATATCAAGATCAATAAAGGAGAATCTCTAGCAAATACAGTGCCGGAAGATCTGCTGATCGAGATCGAAGGTATCGGCGGCAGAGAAGCGAAAAAGCGTAAACTGCGCTATATCACAGAGATCATCGAAGCTCGAATGCGGGAAATCTTTGAAACCGCCTATAAACTATTGAATGAGCAATACGATTTAAAAAAGTTAACAGCTGGCATCACATTAACGGGCGGCGCTTCTCTGCTCAAGAAAAGTGAAGATCTGGCAGAAGAGATCTTTAATATGTCCGCCAAAGTCGGCTATCCCAATCTTTCCAGATTAGCCGGTCCCACCGAGCAATTGCAGAATCCCAAATTTGCCACCAGCGTAGGCATATTATACCAGGCATTTGATGAGATAGAAAATAAACATGTTAAGATCAAGAATTTCCGCAGCAGTGACCCGATCACAGATTTTTTTAAGAAACTGCTTGCAAATTTTAAGGATTATATTTAAAGATGCCAACCAAATTGGAGGACATTAATGCTTGAATTAGATTTGAATCAAGATGAGATACCATACGGTACGAACATCAAGATCATCGGCGTAGGCGGAGCCGGCAGCAATGCCGTGGATACAATGATAGATTTCCAGCTGCAGGGTGTGGAATTCATCGCTGCCAACACCAATATTCTGGATCTAAAACGCTCCAAGGCAAAATTGAAACTACAGTTGGGCAAAGAAGTGACAATGGGTCTGGGAGCTGGAGCCAATCCCGACGTCGGACGTAAAGCCGCCGAAGAATCGCGTGAAGACATCAAGCGTCTGATCAAAGATACTAACCTTATTTTTCTGGCTGCCGGCATGGGTGGCGGAACTGGTACCGGCGCTACACCTGTGATTGCCCAAATGGCACGTGAAATGGGAATTTTAACGATCGGCATCGTCAACCGACCCTTCATTCGAGAAGGGAAAAAACGAACTGTGAATGCGGAAAAAGGCATTCAAAAACTTAAAGAACATGTGGATACACTAATCGTGGTTCCAAACGAAAAACTCAAAGAGATATTTCCCGATATGACTGTGATCGAAGCTTTTAAAAAAGCGGACAGCATCTTGTATGATGCAGCCAAAGCCATTTCTGATATTATCCATTTCAGCGGTTTTATGAATGTGGATTTTGCCGATGTGAAAACTGTGATGTGCAATCGCGGCATGGCTTTGATCGGTTCCGGAACAGGCGATGGCGATAATCGTGCTTTCGACGCTGTTAACGCTGCTCTGAACAATCCGCTTCTGTCTGAGATCTCTGCCGAAAATGCCAAAGGTATTTTGATCAATATAACTGCCGGTAAAGACTGTAAGATAGATGAATTTGAAGCAATCACTTCCGAGATCGTCAGCAAAACCGGCGAAGACGGCGAGATCATTCCCGGGCTTATCATTGATGATTCGATGGAAGGGAAGATCAGGGTCACTGTTATTGCCACCGGTTTAGGCAGTTCCGGTCCATCTGTTTACGAGCGGGAAAGCATAATCCAGGACAAATCAGATGAATGTGAAGATATCGGTAAAACTTTACGGAGAGTGCGAACTGCGGACAGCTTGAATCTTGAGAAAAATCAAGAAGAAGACAAAACAAATGAACTGCCGGGTAAGCAGATGGAAATTCCGGCATTTTTAAGGAAATTTTCGAACTGATGAATTACCTTATCATTAGATTTCTAATTCTTGCTTTTGCTATTTATCTGGTAAGCAAAGCCTCCCGACTTTTTTATGTAGCAGATTTTTTTACCGCACTTATCGCTGCTGTTCTGCTGGCTGTAGTCAACATAGTTGTACGTCCTGTGCTCATCGTTCTCACCTTGCCCTTCACATTGATAACATTGGGAATTTTTATTTTCTTCATAAACGGTTTTTGCCTTATGCTGGTTTCCAAATTAATTCCCAAGTTTGAAATAGAAGGCTGCTTTTCTGCCACTGCTGCTGCGCTGCTGATCTCTATAGTAACCATGCTGCTGGAATTGCTGCTGGTTTGAACTGATCTTTTAAAATTAGAAAAATATTTATAAATTTTATAATATCCTTTAAGGAGTGAACTTGAAATATCTGGAAGTTTACAATATCCTAAAAGAAAATTTTGATCTTGATAAAGAAAAAATCAAAATTCCGCAGCTTGAAATGCGAATATCCGTTCTTCCGTTTGAATCTTTCAGTGCGTCTTTATTACCCGGAAGAGAATCATATTTTTGTAATGAGCATAATATGAAATTCCCTCCCACGGGCACTTTCAATTCCCGGCTTGATGCCCCACATCTCAACCAGATCATTGCCACTCCCGATGCCGGCATCGAAGAGAATATTAAATTCACTTACAGTATCTTAGAGCCGCATAAAAAATTAAAAGAAAAAAAAAGCAAAGATAAAAAAAAAACGAAGTACAAATCAAAAGGCGCTATCATTCTTCTGCATGGGCTTAATGAAAAAGACTGGTGTAAATACCTGCCCTGGGCTTATAAACTGATGGAACTGACCGGCAAAATGATCATTCTTTTCCCGCTTGCTTTTCACATGAACCGCACTCCGGAACTGTGGTCCGATCCCAGATACATGAAAAAAGTGAACAGGGAAAGAAAAAAATTCTATCCCAAGATCGCCAATTCTTCTTTTGCCAACTGCGCTCTCAGCAGCCGGCTGCAATTCAATCCGCAGAGATTTCTCTGGTCGGGACTGCAAACCTATTTCGATATTATTCAGCTTATCCGTCAGATCAGACAGGGAACACATCCTCTTATTCCCAAAAAACATACCATCGATATATTTGCCTATTCTGTGGGCAGCTTTCTGGCAAATATCCTGCTGATGACAAATCCCTACAACTACTTGCAGGATTCCAGATTATTCCATTTTTGCGGCGGTCCCACTCTCAATCGTATGTCTGCAGCTTCCAGATACATTCTGGATAGTGAAGCCAATATTGCAGTTTATTCCTATTTTATCGAACATCTGGAACTGGAATTGGAAAAGGATAAACGACTGCATCATTATTTCAGCAAACTTCATCCGGAAGGTTCTTATTTTCGCAGTATGCTGGATTTTCATAAACTTCAGACATATCGTGAAAACAGATTCAAAGAGCTTTCCAAACAGATAGCTGCAGTCGCTTTGAAACAGGATGTAGTCGTTCCACCTCCGGAAGTGCAGAATACGCTGCAGGGCGCAGAACGAAAAATTCCCATCAAAGTAAAAGTAATGGATTTTGATTATAAATACGACCATGTAATTCCCTTTCCAAATCAGGAAAAAATTGCCGATACGGTAGATAAAGAATTCAATCGCGTCTTTAAAATCGCTGCCCGACATCTTAAATAGGATCTATCTACTTGGCTGAGTTAACGTATCGCAAAATGCGACCCGAAGATTATGATCAGCTCATCGAGCTCTGGCAGCAAGCCGGTCTCGAGCATCGTCCTTCAGGACGTGACGGCAGCGAAAAAATGCTGGTGGAATTGAACAATCTCCAGGAAGAATTCATCCTGGCTTTCGCTGAAGATAAGCTTGTCGGTTCGATTGTTGTGACCCACGACGGACGCAAGGGCTGGCTGAATCGGCTGGCAGTCGCTCCGAAATTTCGAGGAAAAGGTATTGCACGAAATCTGGTGAAAAAAGCGGAAGATTTTTTGCTGTCTCAAAACATCGAGATCTTTGCCTGCCTTATCGAAGAATGGAATGAAAATTCTCTGCAGATTTTTACTCATCTGGGATACGTGCGGCATGATGATATAAAATATTTCACCAAAAGGCTGCATCCCGAGATTTGATCAAGATTTTTACTTGCAATTTATACCCCACTTTCTTTTTTTCTACTCGGAGGTAAAAAAAGAATGGCAGAAATTTATATTTCGCTGGCAGAAATTGTAGATATTCTGTTGGCAAACAAACTGTTAACAGATCAATTGTCACAGATCGAAATCGATGATAATATGATCAGTTTCCGTTACAAAACCGGCCATGCCTTCCCCGCCCACGTAGATATTTCTGCGCAGTTTTTAAAATTTGAAAAGGGAGTTGCAGAACTTGCAATTAACACTTCCTGGCTGGTAGAAAAGGTGCTGAAGCACTCAGGGATTTTTAAACAGGATTTCATTCAATTAGCAGGTTCCAGGATTTCTGTAGATCTTGATTTCCTGATAAAAAATAAAGAACTCGGCATAATGCTGGAAAAGGTAGAGTTTATTAATCACCGTTTTCAGATAATTTTTTATACGACAAAATAATTCGGGAGGTTTAATGAAGCATGCAATCATTGTAATTTTATTGTTCGTTGCCGGAACTTTGTGTTCTGGTGAAGAACTTTCGAACAATGAAGCTCTGGAAGCTCTGGAAGCTCTGGATCTGGGCACATTTATAAAAACAGAAACTGGCTTAATGTACAATATTTCTTTATCTGGCAAAGGAAACAAACCCGCATCTGGAGATATCGTAACTGTACATTACACGGGCACTTTGGAAGACGGCACAAAATTCGACAGTTCCTACGATCGAAATGAGCCGATAAGTTTTGAACTGGGAGTGGGTAGAGTCATCAAAGGCTGGGACGAAGGAATTGCTCTCTTAAAGAAAGGCGGTAAAGCAACCTTGATCATCCCGCCGGAATTAGCTTATGGCAGCAGAGGAATGGGACCGATCCCACCCAGTGCCACCCTGATCTTTGAAGTGGAATTAATCGATTTTGAACCAGCACCTACAATCGAAGAATATGACATTGAAGGCAAAGTTGTTTCCACCACAGAATCCGGTTTGCAATTTATTCTGGTAGATGCAGGCACAGGTAAAAAGGCTGCTGCCGGCAATACGGTGAGAGTTCATTACAGCGGATATCTAAAAGACGGCAGCATGTTCGATTCTTCAGTCAAACGCAATCAACCATTTGAATTTGTGCTGGGCATGGGCAGAGTTATTCCCGGCTGGGATGAGGGCGTCGCATTGATGCGGGAAGGCGATAAAGTCCGTTTCATCATTCCATCTGAACTAGGTTATGGAGCTGCCGGAGCAGGTGGTGTCATTCCGCCAAATGCAGATTTGATCTTTGATGTGGAATTGCTGGAAGTTAAATAAGGAGTTTCTTATGAAAAAATATCTCATTTTATTGTTACTCGTTGCTGCATTCCTTTTGAGTGCAGAAGGCTTCATGTATTATGAACTGGATCGTTATGAAAAACAGGATTTGATGAAAGAAGGCGTGGGCGGTTTATACGTGAACACAATTCTGGCAGACAGCACCAGCGAATTCTGGACATATCGTGTTTTCCAGGATGAAGTTGATTTTCTGGATAAATCCTGCCGCTCTATAAACGGTATCGAAAAACTGCCCCCCGGATTTTATGAAGTAAGATTTCCTTTCAATCATCTGGTCTATCCAACCATTCAGAATGTCCAGATCGTTACCGGCCATGTTACGGTCATAAACGTTTATGTGGGCAGTCGGGTTATCCTGAAAACCGATCTTCCGGCAATTACATTTCATCTGTATAATATGGCAAACGGCGTAGATGTGGGCAAAAATGAGAAGATTATCTATAATGGAGAAAAACTATATTACGATATTTTACCAGGCAGTTACCGCATCGTAGTCACCAATGTCTTCGAAAACCCTGCTGAAAAACCGGAATCGCCTTTGCAGGAAGAAGTTACTTTCGATTTTGATATTCAACCCTGGCAGATTCTAGAAATCGATATGTAAATGAAAACTATCGGATTGATCGGCGGTGTAACCTGGGAATCTACCAAAGAATATTACCGGATCATAAATCAATTGACTCGAGATAAGCTGGGTGGCGTACATTCTTCTCAGATCATTCTCCACTCGCTTGATTTTGATTTCATCCTCTCTTCCGACTGGCAAGCCAAGCAGGAATTTTTAACAGAGAAAGCGCTCCTCTTGCAAAATGCTGGTGCAGACTGCCTTTTGATCTGTGCCAATACTCTTCATAAGCTCTTTAACGATATTCAAACCGCTGTAGATATCCCTCTGGTTCATATTGCCGATGCGGCGGGTGCGGCGATCAGGGAAAGAGGATTTAGCAAAGTGGGATTGCTGGGAACCCGTCCAACAATGGAAATGGATTTTTATAAAGAGCGTCTGCGCAAGAATTTCGGGATAGAAACTGTAGTTCCTCACAAGGAATCTCGTATCTTCATTCAAAGAGTTATCTACAAAGAACTGGCAAAGGGAATGTTTCTGGAAGACTCCAAATATAAATATCTGGCGATCTGTGATGAACTGATCAAAGCCGGAGCAGAAGGAATAATTCTGGGCTGCACTGAGATTCCTCTCATAATTAAGCAGTCAGATCTGAAAGTACCAGTTTTTGACACCTCCTACCTGCACGCCGCTGCTGCAGTGGAATTTGCCTTGAGTTAAGCTGATGAATGTTCTCTTTATCTGGAAGGTGAATGCCAGATTGAAACAGTATCTTCAAAATGGACTGCATTCTCTGAATAATCTGCAGCTCATCTTCCCTGCCGAATGCACTGTCGAGAATTTCATCGAACTCGCTGCGGATGCAGATGTTATCGTGGGCTGGCGTCCTACCGGTGAACTGCTGGCTGCCGCCCGGAACCTGAAATTGTTCATCAATCCGGGAGCTGGCGTGCAGCATCTCATTTCTCTTTTCAGAGAAGTTGCAGCCGAGCGCCAGATCTGCCTGGTGAACGGACACGGCAATTCCTATTTCACAGCTCAGCACGGCGTGGCACTGCTGCTTTCCATTATGAATAAGATCGTCCTGCATCACAACTGGATGAAGCAGGGTAAATGGCGGCTGGGAGATCAGGAAGCTGCTTCCATTCCTTTGCGCAATCGAAAAGTCGGCTTTCTGGGTTACGGTCATGTGAACAGTAAAATTCACAAGATGTTAAGCGGATTTGACATTGATTTTGCTGCTCTGAAAAAAAGCTGGCAGGAGAAAAGCATTCCCAGGCTTAAGCAGTTTGAACCGACCGGGCTGGCAGATTTTCTATCCTTCTGCGATATCCTCTTCTGCGCTGTGCCGCATACTTCTCACACCACCGGACTGATCGGCAAACGAGAATTGAAACTGCTGGGTGAAGACGGGATCATAGTCAATCTAAGCCGCGGCGCCGTGATCGAGGAAAAAGCCCTGTATGAAGCTTTATGTGAAAATATCATCGCCGGTGCTGCCCTCGACGTCTGGTACAATTATCAGCCGCAACCGGATGCAGAAGGCAGAAAATATCCTTTCAATTTTCCTTTCCAGCAATTGGAAAACGTGGTGCTTTCTCCCCATCGGGCAGCCTCTCCTTTCGATGATCTGCAACGCTGGAACGAAGTGATCGAAAATATCAGCCGACTGGCTGCCGGCAGAACAGATTTCATCAATCTGGTGAGCCTGGAAAACGAATATTGAAATATGAAGAACCGTTCGAATCCGTACAGCAGTTGTTCGTATTCCGGACAATTCTTTTTTCGTGATCTGCAGCTATCTTCCAATATCACAAGGCACTAACTGCATGGCATGATAATTGCAGATTCAAAATGTTAAAAAATCAGGAATTATTATGGATCATATTGAAAAAAGACTGGCAAAAATGGAAGGCGGTGACATTCTGGATGTGGCTACCGGAGCAGGCGAATTTGTTTTTACGCTCAGCAGTGCACTCAAAAGTTATCATCAGATCATCGGCATCGACAACTCCAATCGGGCGATTTCTACGGGGAAAAAGAAGTTTGAGGATAATGCCAAAGTCATTTTCCAATGCATGGACGCTCATCAGATAAAGTTTGAGGATGCGAAATTCGACACAGTGGCGATTTCCAATTCTCTGCATCATTTTGCCGGGATTGGATCTGTCCTGGCGGAAATGCAGCGAGTTCTTAAATCCGGAGGCAATTTTCTGATCAATGAAATGTGCTGTGATGAAGACCAGAGTGAAGCTCAGAAAAACCACATTCTGCTGCATCACTGGTGTGCGAAAGTGGATAGCTGCTTCGGAACCTATCACCGCTCGACCTATACAAAAAATGAAATCACAGAACTGATAAACATGCTGCATCTGGCTGATCTGCAGATATATGAATATTCATTTCCTGTGGAAGATGCCAGAGATGAGAACCTGCTTGGCAGATATCTGAAAGCGCTTGATGCCTATCTCGATCCGCTCAGAGATAAGCCGGAATACAGAAAAATGAAAGAAGAAGCCGAAAATCTGAAACTGCGCCTGCAGGAATATGGCTTTGCCCCGGCACGCTCGATTTTCTGTTTCGGCAGAAAACAGTCAACTGATGAGGATCAGATCTGGAAAATAGTAAATTAAAAAAAAACAGAAGTGAGGAATATATGATCGAAGGAAAGAAAGTAATATTGCGAAACGTGGAACCGGAAGATCTGGATGAATATTACAAATACAGTAACGATATGACAGAGATCGGTCCCTACTGGCCGCTGCATCTCTTCACAAAAGCGGAAATAAAGGATAAATATGAAAAAGGTCTCTGGGGCGAACATTTTGGTCAGTTAATGATTACCACCAAAGACGGCAAGAAAATCGGGTTGATCCACTTTTTTAAGGGTATCCCCTACACAGTCGGCTACGAGATAGGATATCTCATTTTCCGCCGGGAAGACCGCGGCAAAGGCTACATGAGTGAAGCCTGCAGATTATTCATTGATTTCCTGTTCCTTTCGCGCCCCATTCCCAGACTGCAGATATGTTTCTTTGAAGGTAATGAGCCCAGCATCAAGATCGGCAGAAAATTCGGCTTCACTCAGGAAGGAACTTTGCGTCAGGCTGTCTATCATCACGGAAAGTATCTGGATCTGCATGTTTATTCTCTGCTGAGGGAAGAGTGGGAAAAAAAGCATATTTGATCCAAATACACAAAAGGATGATTGATAATGAAAATGTCATCCTGCCAGCCAACCGTAGTTTTAACGAAGGCTGGAGTTCGACTTTAGTCGAGTATCGAAGGATGAAAAGTAAAATAATGATTCGGCACTTCGATACGTCACTTCGTTCCTACTCAGTGTGACAGAGGTATAATCTTTAAAAAATTAAAAAAATAGCGGAGGAAGAATGAAACGAACAGTTATCAAAGCAAAAGTATTGTATGATGGGAAATCGGTCTGCGAAGAAAAATACATCATCGTAGAGGGCAGAAAGATCGTGGAAGTTACCGGTCAAAAACAGAAATTCGATCATGAAGGTTACGTCACGCCGGCGTTCATCGATGCTCACACCCACATCGGCATGTTCCGGGACGGCGAGCCGGGCAGTGAACAGGAAGGCAACGATTTTCTCGATCAATTTCTGCCGCTGCTCGATCCTTTGAACGGCATCTATTTCGATGACAGAGCTTTCAAAGATGCAGTAGATTTTGGTTGTCTTTACAGCTGCATCGTTCCCGGCAGCGGCAACCTGATGGGCGGCAAGGCAATGATCATCCGCAACTACGTTCCCAACCGCAAAGAAGCACTCATCAAAGATTACGGCTATAAAATGGCGCTGGGCTACAATCCGCGTTCCACAACCAGCTGGAAAGGTCTAAGACCCAATACCCGCATGGGAGTTTATTCTCTGCTGGAAAAGAAATTTGACAGCGTCATCGCCAAACGGGAGAAAGCAGAACTGGCCAAAGAAAAGAAGATCTCAGAATTGGATAAATCATTGCAGGATAAAAAAGTAGATAAAGCCGAATACAAAGCGAAACTGAATTTCATCCAGCGTGAATACGAGCAGGAATTCGACACGGAAGATAAAGCGATCCTGGAAATACTGGACCGCAAAAAGATCGCCAAGATCCACGTTCACAAGGAAGATGATGTTTTATATCTGATTCAATTCGTGAAGAAATATAACATCAAAGCAACAGCCGATCATACCGGCGATGTGCATCACAAAGAGATCTTCGATGAACTGGCAAAACACGGAATCCCGGTGATCTACGGACCGATCGGCGGCATTGCCGGAAAAGTGGAACTGGCTCATGCCTACTATCAGAATGCCGGACTGCTCTTAAAATCCAAAGCGGAATTCGGTTTGATGACAGATCATCCGGTGGTCTGGGCGCCGCATCTGCGGGAAAGCCTCAAATTTTTCCTGATCCAGGGCATGAAGAAGGAAGAAGCCATATCTCTGATTACCTACAAAAATGCTAAGATTTTGGAGATCGATGATATTCTCGGCACGCTGGAGAAAGATAAACTTGCCAGCCTTATCGTCTGGGATAAAGATCCCTTCGATCTGGCTGCTTTTCCAACCCTGGTGATGGGTGAAGGTAAAGTACTGAGGAAACAGGACAGGAACAGCCGCTGAGAACGTGAACAGCAGGAAAGAAGCGAAGAAGAGTTGGTCAGTGATCATTGGTCAGTGCTCAGTGGTAATTACTTCTCGTTCCCAAAGTCCTCTTTGGGAACGAGTTTTGTTTCTCCCAGATCAACAGAATCTTGAAGGAATAAGAAAAACGCTGATCAATCGCTGCTGCGCATTCTCTGCCGGTCGATCGCCTTCAAAATCTTTTTGCGGAATCTCATATTATGGGGTGTGATCTCCAGCAGTTCGTCATCTTCGATGTATTCCAGAGCCTGTTCCAAGGAAAACCGGCGGGGCGGTGCTAATTTGACGGAATCATCCGAACCGGCGGCACGCACGTTGGTCAATTTTTTGCCACGCACTATGTTCAGTACCAGATCATTTTCGCGGGTATGTTCGCCGATGATCATGCCTTCATAAACTTCCGTTCCCGGCTCGATGAACATGGTTCCGCGCGGGGCAAAAGCATTCAGGGAATAAGCTGTGGCAAAGCCGCTTTCCATAGCTACCAGCACGCCGCGTTTCTTCTGCTCGATATCGCCTTTGTAATATTCATATTCATAAAAACTGTGATTGATGATGCCGGTGCCGCGGGTGGAAGTGAGAAATTCATTGCGAAATCCGATCAGACCGCGTGCCGGAACTTTGTATTCCAGTCGGGTGTAACCGTCCGTTCCCTGCACCATATTCAGCATTTCACCTTTGCGCAGGGAGAGCATTTCGATCACCGTTCCCACAAATTCATTATCGGTATCCACCACCACCATTTCGATCGGTTCGGTACGTTTGCCGTTCAATTCACGATAGATCACTTTCGGTTTGGAAACCTGAAATTCATAACCTTCCCGTCGCATATTTTCGATTAAAATGGAAAGCTGTAATTCGCCCCGGCCTTTCACGATGAATTCATCTGCCGAAGCAGTTTCTTCCAATACCAGGCTCACATTGCTCTGCAATTCCCGCTGCAAACGTTCTAATATTTTTCGGGAAGTAAGATAACGACCTTCGCGCCCGGCAAAGGGCGAATCATTCACCCGGAATTTGATAGCCAGCGTGGGCGCATCGATCTCGATCAGCGGCAGAGGGAAGGGATGTTCTTTATCGGCTACGGTCTCGCCCACGTCCACACGTTCCATACCGGCCAGAGAAACAATATCTCCGGCATAAGCTTTTTTGATCTCCTGCTTTTTCAAGCCCACATATTGAAACAGCTTGGAGATTCTGTATAACAGCCGCTCGCCGTCCCTTTTGAGGAGAACGATTTCCTGCCCCTGCGAAACAGTGCCGTTCTTGATCTTGCCGGTGCCGATCTTGCCCAGATAATTATCGTATTCGATGGCAGAGATAAGCATCTGCAAAGGCTTATCTACCTCCCCGACAGAATCGGGAACATGCCGGATGATAGTCTCGAAAAGCGGAATGAAATCGCTGTTTTCATCTTCCAGTTCATTTTTGGCAATGCCGTCGCGTCCGGAAGCATAGATCACCGGAAAATCCAGTTGCTGATCATTGGCATTGAGCTCGATGAAAAGGTCGAAAATCATTTCCAGCACATCTTTGGGACGGCTGTTGGGACGATCTATTTTATTGATGACCACGATCGGACTGAGACCCAGTTCCAATGATTTTTTCAGCACGTATTTGGTTTGCGGCATCGGGCCTTCGAAGGCATCCACCAGCAGCAGCACACAATCCACCATCTTCATGATGCGCTGAACTTCGCCGCCGAAATCGGCATGTCCCGGCGTATCGACGATATTGATCTTGTAATCTTTATAATAAATGGAAGCGTTCTTGGAAAAGATGGTGATGCCTCTCTCCCGCTCCAGATCGTTGGAATCCATCACCCGCTCATCCACTTTCTCGTTGGCTCGAAACACGCCCAACTGCTGCAATGCCGCATCGATCAGAGTTGTTTTGCCATGATCCACATGCGCGATGATGGCGATATTTTTTATCTTCTGCATTCAATTCTCCCAATTGCTTAGTTTCAGGCTCGACCTCAGGCAAAGCTTCAGTAGAGGATGAAAAAAAAAATCTATCTCTGGAGTGACGTAAATTTTCGGCGGGTATTTAAGGCAACTTATTTTATGATATTTGAAATGGGAAATGGGGAAATGGGAAATGGAAGAATGAGAAAAAGTGATTTTCTAATAGAAGATTTTGAAAAGATGAAAAACTGTTTCAATTTTTACTGCTCAACTTTCGGTATTGTATAATATTATCCTGGATTTATTTTGAACCATTATTCTCCTCTCCCCTGCCAGTTTCCGCTTTCCCTTCCATATGTCTTCACTGACTTCTCAAATGCCGGTTCAAAAGCAGCTTCTCTTCAAACCCATTGGGATAACGGAACATTAAACGCCGCCTGCTGAATTTCGGCATCGCCTTGTGAACAAGACGGTGATGGTTGGGGCAAAGGATAAGAAGATTATCAGAATCATTATCAAAACTTTCGATAAAAGGCTTTATATGATGCGCTTCTGCAATTTCTACAGCGTATTCATTGAAGAATTTTCTTCTACAAATCTGACATTGGAAATTATAGAGATTCTTTAAATTATCAATCAGTTTTCTATCAAACTGTCTAATTTTTTTTGTAATTTGCTTTTCGAGTAAACCAGCTTTTCTATCAATATGGGAATAATTTAATTGCATCTCAGCAAGCTCTTCATCTTGGATCATTTTGATTTCATTATGATAAATTGTTATTTCGTTGGATTTCAAACATTTTCCTTTAAATTCATTTTTTCTTTCAATTGTTTCTAAAACAAAGTATTCCTGAATCTCATGAGGTATATGATTTATTCTGGGATATTGACCATCCAACTTTTTCTGTGATTCCAACCAGAAATGAGTGGATTTGAATTCTGCTTTCAGGAAATCAGAAAAATCACTTCTGCCGTACATTATTCGAATTATGGGAACATGATCTTGATATTTCTGGCGATTGAATTTCTGATTTTGTATTTTGACTTTGAACTTTTGCTCCTCAATCCAAATATAGATGAATTGACTTTCTCCAACTCCTAATTTCTGATCAAGAGAATTTAAAACTCTTTCCTGAAAACAGTAAGGGATTGGAATCCCTTCATTCAAAATTGATTTACCAACCAGCCATTTGTTGATTAACATTTCAATACTCTATATTGTTTTTATTCCAATTGATTTTAAGTATTCATAAGTAGGAGAATAAAATTCAGGCAATCTTGTTGGATCATTATTATCACCTTCTGGTACAACAATAACCATTCCTTGCCTTGCTCTAGTTAGTAGAACTCTATAAGCATTCTTTTGATATAGTTTCCTTTCTTCCTTTCTTATATAATTCCATTTACTTCCACAAAACGATCTATGCTCCCATCCCTTATCAGAATACCTGAAATCAGCATCCCAAGTTAAACAAACCCAATCTAATTCTAAGCCCTGGATATGAAATTCTGTTGCTACATTTTCAAGATAATATGAAGATCTAACATCTTCTTTTCCATCAAGAAACCAATGTATTGGATCCATTGGAGATTTAACATCAATTGCATGTGGTTTCAATCTTTCAGCATGAGATGAAACAACGAGACCGTATCTTTCAGTACCTCTCGCTTGCATCTTTAACCAATTTTTTGCATTTGATAAATTTCTTGTTAAAATAATTGGGTATTTCTCTGATAATGTATTTAAAGTTAGTTTTGCTTTCTCAATATCTAAATCTAGGATTTGCTTAACAAGTAAAGAAACATTCTCAGCTCGAAATGATCGCATTGAAACTGATAAATGTAAAGAGTCTCGATAAAACACATTAGATCTATTTCTAATTTTTTCCAAAACTTTTCCAGCACTATATTCATTATCAGTCAGTCTTGAAGAAATGAAAATTTGCCAATCATGGAAAGTGCGATTCAATGAATTAATCCATTCAGAGATACCCGCTTCACCAGTATGAATCTCTTGTCCTCCGCCAACTAAACATATTACTACTCCCCAATCCTTGTGTCTGTCAATACAAGAAATGAGGAATTCAGATTCAGATTTATCGAAATTAGGTTTATTTTTTTTGCGTTTCATGAAATCCATTGTCTTTTCTAAATTCCATGCTCTTTGAGCTTCATCAAAAATTGCTACATGATCGACAGGAGGGCTATTGTCTAATAGGCAGTCATCACGATAATGATGCACATTTTGAATAAATGCTTTGACCCTACTTCTTGCAATTTGTTTTGAAATTTTTCTACATTTCTGCTTTTCTTGTTTCTGAAGATCTCTTGCCAAAGCTTCTTGTAGAATTCTGACTAAAGGACCATTGCCAGAAAGAAAAACACTAAAAATATTTTCACTTTGATTTAAATGTCTTGTTGCTATATTTAATCCTACTAAAGTTTTTCCAGAACCTGGCACACCAGTTACAAAACATATTGATTTAATTGATTTTTTTTCCGATTCATCAATTATCTTTGATATTTCTTCTGTTGTTTTCGTAAGATTGATTGCACTAGCATCATTCCTTGAAATTTCCTCTACGGAATGATTTTTATACAAAGCTTTTGCAGCTTCAATAATCGTTGGCGTCGGAAGGTATCTTCCATTTTCCCAATTTACGTGATCTATTTTATCACTTCTACAGAAAGATATCACCTCTTTAATAATCTTCCTAAGATTATTCTGATTTGATTTTATTGGAAAAAGAAGGTCATCATTTTGGGGCGTTAATGCAATTTCAAAGGGTTCTGGATTCGCATCTGTTGCAACCAATATTGGGGCTATAGTTTTATCGTGGCTTGTTTCATGAAAATTTTTCAAATCTAAAGCATAATCCCAAACTTGATCATATCCATATTTAGTGAAAAATCTTTCGTTAACTTTAAACTCAATAACAAAAATCACTGATTCTATTATTAATACAGCATCTATTCTTTCACCCATTCGAGGAATCGAATATTCTAGATATATTTGACCTTCAAAATTTTGTAAGCCCTCTTTTAAAATATCAATTTCTTTAATCCATGAAGATTTTTGAGATTGATTAAGATCAAATCGATTACAAGCTGTCAATCGACCTAAAATCTCATTATCATTAGTAATTATAAATGATGAAATCTTATCCGAATAAAATGCTCGCTTCATATCTATCCTTATAATTATTTTTAAAACATAATCATTAATTCAAATATCTTGTTCATTCCGTCAAGCTCAAAACTTTTGATCAGTTAAATTTATAAATCAGAAAGTGGTTTTTCAGCGTTTCAGCGTGTCAGCGTTTCAGCAGGACAGCAGGTTAACCGCAAAGTAGGCAAATACGCAAAAAATAGGTTCTGAATTGTTATGAGGTTTGAATTGCCACGAGATTGAATTGCCACGAGATTTATCTCGTGGGTTAGAAATCAAAATCATCATCGGGATTTATCCCATCATCTTTAAACGGGTTGAAACCCAAGTTTTTGTCTGGAATTCATTTCCACGAGATAAATCTCGTGGCTATTCATGAAAAGATCTCTGACATCTGACCTCTGATCTCGGACCTCTGAAATTTCCCTCACCCCCGACCTCTCTCCCGATTCGTTGATTTTCTCCGAAAAGCAACCGGAGAGGGGAGCTCATTAAGCGCAGCGATGAATTTATAACGTCAATAAGCTGATTTACGATTTACGATTTCCGATTTACGATTTAAGATTTCCTGAAGGTCGCGGCGTAGATCTTTCTCAAAATTCTTTCACTTCGAAGCCGGATCATCCAGCGGAATATTCAATTCTTCGGTTCCGGGCACCACGAAGCGTCCATCTCGAATGATATCGAATTGTTCACCGTTTTCCGAGACGGCAGTAATGAAATCCAGCTCTTCGTAGGGCAGGGTGATATCGGTGTGGCAGTTTGTGTATGCTTTGCCGACGTCTTCTTTGCGCAGTGCGCTGCGTTCGTTTTCACGGGCAATGATCTCTTTATTGTCGATGGGATTGAACACAGCAAAATCTTCTTCCCAACTGAAGCAGGTATCGCCGATGGCAAAGTGTGGTCCCATTTTTTCCACGATGAGCACCGGCAGCAGCGGCAGGATGTCGAACTTGCGAGCCATCACATAGGCTCTGGTATTTGTGCCGATGGCAAATTCTCCGATGGGCAGCGTTTCATGCGGGAAGAGCAGGTTTTCCTGGATGTATTTTTTGCTATCTTCCTCGTTATCGAAATTGGCGCAGGAATATTCTGTCACATAGCCGTCCTGGAATTTCAGGTTCAGGTCAATAAATTTCAAGCCTTTCAGAAAGGTTTCCTTCAAGTGCAGAGTGCCGGCTGTATCTTTTAAAACCGGCGAAGTGAAAACCTCTCCCACCGGAATATTCACATCGGCGCCGCAGTTCACGAAATTGGTCTGTTTAGCTGGATCGGAGAGTTTATGCATCTTCACTCTGATGTCCGTGAGGTTGCCGTTCTTGCCTTTCACATGCACAAAATCCGCCTTGTCCAGTGCATCCACGATATGCTGCTGGATATCCTCATGATGGATCGTATCCATCATATTGATACCGATGGTTTCCTCGAAGATCTCTGTGAATTGAGCACCGATCTCCGGAGTGGGAAATCCCACGATACAGAAACTTGTTTTAGAGCGGGGAACGTATTTCTCAAAGATCTGTCCGAAATTCATGCGTTGTTTCTGAGAAAGCTGCTGCTGTTCTTTAGTCAGTTTCAGGCAGGCGGCTTTGGTTTTGGGTGCAAACGGTTTTTCTCCGAACGCATCGAAATAGATCGAGCCGGCAAATTGCTGCAGGAAATCACTGCATTCTGCCGCAGCGGTTTGCTGATTTTCCTTTAAAACATTCACTAAATTTTCATCCAGGAAGGGCGCATTATCAAAGCGATGATCATAACGGTATTGTTTATTGGGATTAGTCGTGAAAAAATTGGCAAGATTGGCGGTGAGCCCCTTTTCAGCGAGTTTATCATACAAGGCGCGCACAATGCGTTCCTGCCCGATATTAAAATAAATTCCGATTCCATTTTTACTGGAAATGTCTTTTCCGGCAAGTTCGTAGCCGCGGAAAAAAGCCTGCGTGATCGCTTCAGCCAGCACATCGATCTTCTGCTGAGAGAAATCCATCAAGAATTCCGCTGTTTTGATCTCGTTTTCCGTGATGAAGCGTCCGTATTGATACAGATAGCGGATGTCGGTCAAATCTGCTTTCAGCACAATATCTTTACCGCACGAAGTTGCCCTGTTGTAACTCTGCTGAAAGAAAAGAACAGAATCGGATAGAGTGGGATTGGCCTGGATGCGCAGGGCGGTTTTTGCGAATTTTTTTAGATCTGGCTGGTCGGCTCGTAATATCTCGAATACATCTATGAAAAGTTTGTTCCACTTCTCCATCTGAAAGCGCAGATGCTGAAAGGCGTGACTGAGGTAGTTGCGATTGGCGGTGTAATAAGCTGAGAAAACAGCACCGTATTCTCTGCCGAAAACCTGTACTGCATATTCGGGATTGGCATAACTTGTTTCATAATTTTCCGGCAGGATCTCGCTGAAAAATTCCTGATTGGTTTTCTGCAGGGCTTCCAGTGAATTCTGCTGGTGATAATCATCCGTGATCTCGTTTTCCAGTTCGGCAAAATAGAGAATCTTATCGGCAATTTGAAACAAATATTTACCGTATTCTGTTTCATCATCCTTCAGTTTTTCCCAGATGGTTTTGATCTGCTCGAGTGTCTGCAGATAGCTTTGTTCGATCTTCTGATTTGATTGTTTCACAAGTTCGTTATAAGACATTTTTCCTCCGAATATATTTTAATTTTAATTTTCCATATTGCCCCTCTTCGTCTCGTCGCGGCGTAATGCAATGAAGACGGAAAGGGTTAATTAAAGTGGGTCTGCTTATTTATTTAAAATCTAAATTGAACTGACCAAACCCCTCTGTCCCGAAAGCTTTCGGGACATCTCCCCTTCCAAAGGGGAGCTTTTTTCTCGTTCCAAAAACTCTGTTTGGGAATGCATTTTTATATCGTAACTCCTGTTTCAAAATAAAAGCGATTTTTTCGCTTTGCATCAAATAATTGATGCACTCCAAATTCTCTATTCTCCTTCATTACTTTCCCAAAAATTCTTTCAAGTTATCTCCCACCAGCTTTGGGTAAGTTTCTTTCAATTTTGGCAACCACCTTTCAGATTTTCTAATCTTCTCAACTTCCAACTTTCCCACATCTCCCCCAAGAATCTGTGAAAGAAGCTGCGGGAAAGTATTAATTCACATCACTTCGAACGTGTAAGATATTTTTAGAAAATACGTCAAGTCCCGATAATTCTCTATGTAATCCCGAGATGCAATTGGACTGATCTTTTCTTCTGTTCCTGTTGCACCCAGATAGATCGCAGTCTGTGAGCTGGGTTTGTAGGTGAACAAGGGATAGACACTTATGCGTTTGGGATTGGCTCCCGCTCTGATCAGATCATGATTGACGGCTTGAGCGATGAGACGAACCCAGAAATTCCTGTGGAACTGGAATTTTGCTTTAACTTCATAGGAACGGGCAATGTATTTGTCTTCCGTCTCATGATATTTCTGCTTGAATTCGAGATCCAGCAGATTGTTCGGTCGCAGTTGAACAGTATTCTCATATTTATAGAAATCGCCGAATTCACCTTTGAGAGTATCGAAATTGTAATAAACGTTCACGCCATCCACCAGAAGCGTTTCCAGCTTGATATGTTTTGATAGCTCGTATTTAAAAAATAGCCAGGGATAATGCGTGTAATAATCTCTTCCGTAGAAATGATCCATGATAACCTCCAGCCCGGTCCAATATTCAAAACTGTTCTGAAATATTGCACCGGTTTTAATCTCCCAATAATGCGATTTCACATCCTGCAGATCAAAAGTGAATTTGACATTCTGGCTGGAAGCAAATTCCATATAACGGATCAGATCTTCGTCTGTATCAGCATGGATCTGATATTCCAGACGATTATTGTACTTCACAAAATCCACATCGTCCAGAAAACCCAGATCGGCGCGGAAATCCTGCGAAACCGCTTTGAATTCGTTGTTGATAAACCAGGTTCCGTTGTAGAAATCGGCATCCAAAGCAGCGGCGATGCCACGTCCTAAGTTAGTTTGTCCTGCACTGTTTCGTATATCATTGATCGATCCTGCCAGTTGAAAATCGGCATTGAAGGTTCTGGAAAAGCGTTTATTGGCATCGAAGCTGAGTACGATATTATATAAGTCGTCAAACCGCCTGAGCGCAGCAGCGCCACGCAGAAATCCGTTCCCGCCGTATTTACGGCAAACGCTGGCAAAGCCGAAAAGTGCATTTTTCGTCTGAGAAGCAGCCTCTTCGCCACTAAAAAACCGATCACCCGGCACATCTTCATCCACTGCTGCCAGCGCAAAAACCGATGTGCTACCAAATGAACCGGAAAGTTTAGCTCCGGCAATGGGATTCACGATCTGGCGGGTGTAGAAGATATTCACATCGGTTCGGAACGGATTCGTCTGCTCGATGAAGAAGGGGCGCTTTTCCTGATAATAACGCGGATAGCGGTCATTCACATCGATTTCCAGGCCGTCCGCTTCGATGATATTGAAATCAGGATTTATCGTTAATCGAGTCATCACACTGGAATTCGGTTCATAAAAAACATTCAATTCCGGTTCCAGATTTCCGGCAGATTTTTCCAAGTCTGCTATGTTATCTTCAAATCTGCTGTAATCTGCCACTATCGCCGGAATTAGCTTCAGATTGCGATTAGTGGGTAATTCCGCAAAACGGATCACGGCATAATTATCATAGAAATTCCCGCCGCCCCGCAGCACCTTGTGGCTGGATATTTCTTCCGAACCCTCGGGAATCAGGCGTTTGAAGAAAAATCCCCATTCAACGTTCCTGCCGCTCTTGTATTTGATGCTTTCCAGAGGCAGCATGATCTCCAGCGAAAAGCCGTAGTCGGTTTTCTGAGCTTTGGAGACATAATAAATATCGATAGTCGTGTCGATCTCTTCCAGCACGATGCCGTCCGCCTGTTCCCCATTGGCGTTGCAGCCCAGATAATAAGTGCGTTCATTGCTGTGGAAGGTATCAAGATAAAAATAACAGCGGTCGGTTGTAAAGATGGCATCGCGGCTGCAATGATTATCGCGCAATCTATTAAGATCATTAAAATAGCATTTTGCCATTAAGTAGATATTTTCGTCATCATAAAACATTCCGAATTCTGTCTTTTCGGAAGGTTCTGTATTATCACCGGGCGATGTTTGATAAAACTCATCATGCCAATAGGCATCCGCCCATTCACCTTCACTGATCGCTCCATCGATAACGGGAGGAACGTTCGCGAATGGTATCTCGAACAAATCTTTGGCTGGCAGCGAGATAACTGCCAGTAAAAATATAAATATTATTATATGTTTTTTCATTTATTTTCTCCAATTTTAACTCATCCTGCTGTCCTTCTCTTCTCACCTATTCGAAAAGAAGGAACATCTGAAACAGCAGGAAGATTAAGTTCGTCATTCCGCCGGCCAAGCCGAATCCAGGTGAAGGCTGGACGTTTCATTCACGTAGTTCAGCCAAAAGTTTATCCGCCTATGGCGGGCTGATAAATCTCTGGAATAGTCTCATTTTGCCTGCCCTAGATGCAAAGCTGCCAGAATTCCACGAGATCCCTTAGAGTGCAAAGCTAACAGCGACCTCAGGAAGACGATTTATCATTACATGTCTATTATTTTGTCATGCTGAGTTTATCGAAGAATTTTGCATTAAATAACTAATCAAGCCATATCCTTCGATATAATCCGACAGCTACTAGATCGCCCGGTATTATATTTTTTAATTCTATAATTATACTAATTCTTCATTGAACTGACCAAACCCCTCTGTCCCGAAAGCTTTCGGGACATCTCCCCTTCCAAAGGGGAGCTTTTTTTCTCGCTCCAAAATTCTTATTTTCCTGAAATCATCACTCCACCAAACTTGATCCAGGGATAGATCTGATAGCCCGGATTTTCTCGCTCTTTGGAAATCTGCTTGATATTCATCAGCATTTCCACCAGATTTCCTGTGATCATAGTTTCATTGATGGGATACTTGATCTCACCATTTTCGATGAAATAACTATTCTTAGCCACACCACTGAAATCGCCATTATCGCTGGGATTTCCACCACTGAATCTGCAAAGCAGAATCCCTCTTTTTGTTGATTTTATCATTTCATCAAAAGAAGTGTTTCCCGGTTCTATGATGTAACAGCCGCCACTATTTACTGCTCGTTGCAAACCGGTTTTATTGGCACCATACAATCCCAGCAAAAAGCTTTTCAACACACCTTTTTCGATGATAGTGAGATTTTTTGCTTCGTATCCGTCATTCGTGATCGAGTAGCGACTGGCTAAATCCTCTGACAGCGGATTGGCATGGATCGTCAATTTCTCAGATGCTATCTGTTTATCCAATTTATTCTTATAAACCGAGCTGCCCTTGATCATGTTGTAATCTCGTACATAACTCATCACGCTGCCCACTACATCATTCAAACACTCCGGAGTGAAGATCACATCACCTTCAAATTTTCCCGCAATAGTATGCATCACCGTTTGCTCTGAAGATTGCTTTATCAGCCTGTCTATGCTGCTGCATTCACTGAATGGTTTATTCAGATCGTTCGAAACATGAGCTGCATAATTGAAGGAAGAAGTTTTTTGTCCATCTCTGGTAGTGAACATCACAACGAATTGATAGCTTCCATTTTCTATCTCAAAATAAACATCATTGGAATTTGCATAACAACTCAGATGTTTATTGAAACTGAAATTGATCTCTTCAATTATTGTTTTTGGATAATTCTTTGTTGCAAAATCCATGAATTCTGAAAGTCGGAAATACATTTTATCCAAATCCGGTTTTTGGGGTCCATGACTGAAATTTTTATGTGGTTGTTTTTCGGCAATATCGTTGGCTGGATCAGGATTGGAAGAATTTGCCATTTCCATTACCTGAACTGCTGCTTCTTCGATTGATTTTTCATCTGCTTTATTTATGGAAATGCTGCCTTTTCTATCATCTGCCAGTCCAAGTAAAGTAATATCCGTATCGAAATTTGTACGGAATAGACTGATCTCTCCGGAAGCAACGTTCAATTCATGCATTTCCGATTTTGAATAATAACATACCGCTTTTTCTGCACCTGCATTCTGCAATGCCTTCAAACTATATTTTGCCAGATTTTTCATTATTTACCTCCTATGTTCACACGACACTTGATGGCTGGTCCGCCCATCCCAACCGGAATTGGCTGCTTCTTTCCACACATTCCGCTGCAATCCCAGCTCATATCATCCGAAACCATGGATACAGATTTGAGAACATCAAATGCCACTCCACTGATGGTTGTATCTTTGATCGCTTTACCAAGTTTGCCGTTCTTGATCTCGTAGCCCAACGGCACACCAAACATGAATTCGCTGGTGCTGTCTGCCTGTCCATTACTGGATTTCATCAGATAATAACCATCCTCAATTGAAGCGATCATGTCTTCCAGCTTACTGGTTCCGGGTAGAATGGCTGTGTTTCTCATACGAACCAGTGGTTCATCGCTGAACCTGTAAGCACGAGCATTTCCGGTTAGTTCATGTCCAAAATAGAGAGCTGTATCTTTATTGTTCATATAGCTTTTCAGCACGCCATCTTTGATGATAACAGCATCTTGAGCCAGAGTTCCTTCATCATCTACAAACACAGGAACCGGACAGATTTTATCAAATGCTTCATTAGCGAAATCGACCAGGGTAACCAATTCACTTGCAACTTTTCTATTCATGAAATCGGCTGCTACACTACCGCCTTTTACAATATCAGATTCCGTAGTATGACCGACAGCTTCATGAGCCAGTATTCCTGCCAGTTCCGCATCCATGATCACATCATGCATTCCAGCTTTGGCGTAAACTCCATCTGCTTTGTTCATCAGATGTTCGTATTGTGTTTTGATACCAGCAAAAAGTTCAGCCGGATCATCAAAGTTATCTTCAAATTGACCAAAGCCTCCATATGACTGGAATAAATCGTAGGGTTTGCCTTCCTGTACCAAAGTTAATACTACATAAACCAGACAACGCGGGATCATCGAATAAGAATATGAACCATCCGAGGTGATCAGAGCTTTTTCCATATCCAGGGCTGACAGTGTTATTGTGCGAGATGTTAGATCAGGAAATTCCTGCAGGATATGGTCATCAATTTCTTTCAGAAATTCGATCATTTCCTTCTGACTTTTCTTAGGTTGAATCGTTGTGAAATCTTTGCTCGAATTAGCTATCCTGCAAGCCAGATCAGCTTTTTTATCAGTTTGCTTACTGCTCAGGAAAATTGCATTCTTTGTTGCTGTAGCTATCACTTTCTTCACCACTTCATCCGAAACAACAGGATCAGAAGCAAAACCCCAGCTGCCGTCTTTGTAAACTCGTGCACTCACACCACTTTCGCTGGAGCGGTTGTTGCTCATCACATCACCTTTTAACAGTGTGATGCGAGTATTGCGATTTTCCTGAATCCGCAATTCGGTGTATTCAGTAAAAAATTTTCTGTACTTTTCCAATTCTTTTATTATCATAATTCCTCCATTTTTCAACTCTTGCCAGAAATGTAATGACAAAAACCAAAACTGATCGGTCCCAATTTTGTCAATTCACAAGGAAATTCAGCGCAATCGAAACAAGTAAGAACCTTTTTCTCAACTGCGCAATGTTTGATCTTACATGGTCCGGTCAATTTTGGCATGCAGCCTTCTTCACCATTTGGACAGATTCCTTTCTGCATTCTGGGACATTTTTCACAGACAATTCCGCAAACACTGATTCTCATAATACCTCAATCAATTAAAATTTATATATAATAAAGCAAAGTGTGTGCCAAAATTGTAATTGTCAGGATTGCATTAACTTAAGTTTTTCATACCCTGACCGGAACAGTACGTTTTTGTACAAACGTGTCCGCCAGCGAACGGTAGCTTCTGCTTCGAGTGCTGTAATAAACGATGAAAATTGTTTCCTTCTCATCTTCCCATCTTCTCATCTTCCCATCTTCTCATCTTCCCATCTTCTCATCTTCTCAGCGTCTCAGCATTTCAGCCAGTAAGCTTTTTTACATAATAAAACAGCCGGCGAAAAGCCGGCTGAGGAATTTATTTTTATTCATAACTCATAGGCATCTAATCCTCGTCATCCTCATCCAGATAGGAGCTGTTTTTGTAGTTGTAATCGTTGTCATAACCGTAATCCTTCTGCGCAAAATAGAGCATTTCCTCAATCTTTTTGTAGAAATTCTCATCTTCCATAATAACGGTGTATGAAGCTTGATTGCCAATTTCACGCTTTACTGTTACCTGCGCATTTCTCTGCAGGTTTTCCAACACGAATTCTACCTCTTCCAGGTACAATCCTTTCAACGTTTTCATCTAAATCCTCCAAGATATTTATATTGAACTCCGGTAGAAAATCAGCATTTGTCTGTCAAACAAAATATTTTTGGAATGCAATTTTTATTATGCTGCCTAATCTGCTGCCTGTCATAATGTTAACTTGAACCTCAAAAAAAATTATCCAGCATAAATTCTAGCACTTTATTTTTTTAAAATCTACAGAATATTTTTAATTTGACAGTAATTATCCCATAAAATTTTTTGTGCCGATTTTGTGAATTTTATGTGAATTAAAAATGTGATTTGCATATTGGAGCAGATAATCAGTTTTGCATAGCATCCTCCAATAGCAACGAGTTATGTTTTCAGCTTGTGTTTTTGTTTATCAGGATTACTTACTTGTGTTTTAAGAAAAAAATTTAAAAAAAATGGAACTCGAAGGAGGGTTATGCGAATTGAAAGGTTTGCTGATTGGTAGCCGTATTCCCAGGGAATACTTTATCACAAGCGGAACTGGTGAAAGCGACATCACTGTTCATGCCGGTTCATATCATCTGGCGCTCAAAAAAGCCGGAATCGAAAAAGCTAATATTATGACGTACTCATCCATCTTACCTGCAATTGCTCAGGAAATCTCAAAGCCCGCAAATCATGTTCATGGCGAAGTAATGGAAACCATCATGGCTGCAGCCCATGGCGAGAGCGGCACGCGCGTAACAGCCGGCATTATTTTCGGCTGGCTCTACAATCGTCAAAGCGGAGAAAAATACGGCGGACTGGTCTGTGAACACAACGGAGCTTATCCCAGACAGGAAATTGAAGATCTGCTGCACAGCAGTTTGCAGGAACTTTACATAAACGGTTTTGAAGAAGAATTTGAACTTAAGGAATTCAAGATCATCACTGAATCTTTCGTGCCGCACAAAAAATTTGGAACTGCTCTGGTAGCGCTCTGTTTCACGAATTATATCTATCCAGTGATCTCAGAAAATATCGAGATATGAACTTTGCCGATATACCTGCTGATCTTGTTGCATTGACAGCCTCGAAGATCGTGATCCTACCTGTTCCCTACGACGGCACCAGCACCTGGCTGAAAGGAGCGGATAAAGGACCAGAAGCAATTTTAGAAGCTTCTGCCAATATGGAACTTTACGATATTGAAACGGAAAGTGAGATTTATCTGCAGGGAATTCATACTGCGACACCTGTGAAGGAAAATTCTTCGCCGGAAGCGATGAGTCAATCAGTAGAAAAGACGGTCTTCGAGTTCTTGAATAAAGACAAATTCGTTGTCACATTGGGTGGAGAGCATTCCGTCAGTATTGGTGCGATCAAAGCTCATTCCTTGAAATTTGAAGATCTGACGATTTTGCAATTGGACGCCCATACCGATCTGCGGGAAGAATATGAAGGCAGCAAATTCAATCATGCCTGCGTGATGGCCAGGGTGAAAGAGATGAAATTGCCTTTTGTTCACGTGGGAATCCGCAGTATGGATGTGGAAGAGAAATCATCTCTGAATCCGGAAAGAACGTTCTTTGCCAAGGATATTGCCGGAAGATCAGACTGGCAGGAGGAAGTGATCCCATTACTTTCTGAAAATGTTTATATCACCATCGATCTGGATGTTTTCGATCCGGCATATATGCCTTCCACCGGCACGCCGGAACCGGGCGGACTGGACTGGTGGAATGTGCTGAAGCTTCTGAAATTAGTTGCTGCAAATTGCAATATTGTCGGATTCGATGTTGTGGAACTCTGCCCCAACGAACAGAAAAAAGCACCGGATTTCCTGGCGGCAAAGCTGGTTTATAAACTGCTTTCGTATAAATTTGAATACAAGAATAATAGACAGTCATTCTGAAATATCTTACGAAGGCTGTTCTTATAAAGAATCTTGTTTGCATTTTCTAGAAGTGAAGCTGACAGAATTTCACGGGATCCTTCCAAAGTAATGCTAACAGAGGCGTCAGGAAGACGATTTTTCTCTTCTTCCTGAAACTTAAAATCCTTTTTTTCGATTCTACTATGAAGAGAAGGACAACAGCATGCCAGGGTTTAGCCCTGTGCGAAGAATGGTTGAGTAAAAAGGAAAAAATAAAAAATGAACAAAAAAGAACTTTTGCAAGACGAGATAAAACACATCGATATCAAATCATTCGATGCCACCCAAATCATCGATGCGATGCGTGAGATGAGTTTCACCAGCCGCGATACAGCTATCGCCGCAGACATCCTGCAGATGATGATAGCCGACAAGGATTGCACAAATATGCTTACATTAGCCGGCAGCACCAGCGCCGGCGGCTGCATGCAGGTTTACATGGAAATGATCAGGAACAAAATGATCGATGTGGTGGTGGCAACCGGCGCTTCCATCGTGGATATGGATTTCTTTGAAGCGCTGGGATTCAAACATTACAAGGGAACTCCATTTGTGGATGATAATAAACTTCGTGAGCTTTATATCGATCGGATCTACGATACATACATCGATGAAGAAGAGCTGCAGAACTGTGATATGAGGATCAAGGTAATTGCTGACAATCTGGAGCCGCGTCCTTATTCGTCGCGTGAATTCATTTGGGAAATGGGAAAATGGCTGACAAAAAATTCTGTGAAAAAAGATTCTCTCATTCAAACAGCTTACGAGAACAACGTTCCTATCTTCTGTCCTGCTTTCAGCGACAGTAGCGCCGGATTCGGCTTGGTAAAACATCAGGTAGAAAATCCGGGAAAACATGTTTCTATCGATTCGGTGAAAGATTTTCTAGAATTAACGAAGATCAAGATCGGAGCCGGAACCACCGGGATTTTCATGATCGGCGGCGGTGTTCCCAAAAACTTCACACAAGATACCGTGGTTTGTGCCGAAATTCTGGGATTCGACGTTCCGATGCACAAATATGCCGTGCAGATCACCGTGGCCGACAGCCGCGATGGTGCCTGCTCCAGTTCCACTTTGAAGGAAGCATCTTCCTGGGGAAAAGTGGATACGACCTTTGAGCAGATGGTGTTTGCCGAAGCCACTTCCGTGCTGCCGCTGATGGTGAGCTACGTTTATCACAAAGGAAGCTGGAAAGAACGAGAATTCAAGAACTGGGCAGAAAGACTGCATGAAGTGAAAGTGTAGCCAGGTCATTAATTCTTTGTTATTGTTTATTGGTTATACGTCATTGGTAATTGGTGAATTTTTCTACTTCACATCTCCTGCTTCGGGCAAGCGACTGCGTCGCTTGAAATCAAAAAATTGATTTAGTCCAAATCTGAATAATCCAGATTGATTTCACGAGTCGCCAGCTTTTCACATAGATATCTGTCATGACTCACGAAAATGATCGTACCGGTGAACATCAACAAAGCGTCTTCCAGGGCTTCTCTCGCAGCAATTTCCAGGTGATTTGTCGGTTCGTCCAGAATCAGCACATTGGCATCGGATATGATGATCTTAGTCAGAGCTGTTTTGCATTTTTCCCCGATGCTAAGGCTGCCGATCTTCTGATGAACCTTGTCTTTGCGAAGATTCATACTGCCCAGCACAGTTCTTGCCTGCGATTGTCTGGTCATATCACCACCAATCAGTTCTTCCAGTATCGTTTTTTCAGGATTCAATTCTTCGATTTCCTGAGCAAAATAACCGATTATTACTTGCGGATTCCAGAAAAATATACCTTCAAAATCACTTATATCTTCCACTAATATTTTAAGCAGTGTCGATTTTCCGGAACCGTTTTTTCCGCTGATCAAAAGTCGTTCACCATTCTCAACAGTAAAACTGAGATCTTTTAAAACTGATTTTTCAGCAAAATTCTTGGATAATTTTTCTATCCGCAATATCGTTCTTGCTCGTATTTCCTGATCTTCAAAGTGAATTTCACGTTTCTTCTCGATCCAGGGTTTTTCTATCTGAGCTTTTTCGATCGCTTTATTCAGCCTCGTTTCCACCGCTTTTGCCTGCCTCATGGCTTTTTTGGCTTCATTGCCGATCGTTTCGTAAACCGGAGCAAAACCTTCGCTGCCGGTTTGCGCCTGATGGCTGACCGCCCAGCCTTTGCGAACCGTAAAAGCTTTACTCAGCTTTTTGATTCGTTTCTGAGCATTATCAAATCGATGCACTTTTCTTTGGAATTCTTCATCTTTTTCCTGGCGGTAGAACGAGTAATTGCCGGAAAATTTCCTGACTCTCTTTTCTTCCATTTCCCAGATTTCCTGCACGCAGTTATCCAGAAATTTTCGGTCGTGACTGATCACAATAAATGGAACAGAAACGCTCTGTAAGTAGCTTTCCAGCCACAGCAGAGTCTGCACATCCAGATGATTGGTCGGCTCATCCAGCAGCAGCAGATCGGGCTCATCCAGCATGATGCGGCAGAAAGCGATCTTGGTCTTTTCACCACCGCTCAGTGTACTTAATTCTCTTTTCAGGAAAGATTCATTTAGATCAAATTGCGACATTACTTTCCGGAAATGAACATCAAATTTGTAACCGCCTAATGTATCAAAATCTGCTATAATTTTAATCATTTCAGCTTCTTCAAATTGATCGAGCTTTCCCATATTCTTTTTCAAATTGAAAAGTCTGGGTTTCAGCATCCACAGGAAATCCTGTACGATTATATCATCAGGAATTTCTATTTCCTGCGGAAGAAAACCAATCCTGAGATTCGGTTGAAAATATATTCCGCCGGCAGTTGGTATTAATTTCTGAAGAAGAATGGAAAAGAGGGTAGATTTTCCGCACCCATTCTTACCGATCAAACCGGCTTTCGTATTTGATCCAATCTCAATAGAAAGATTATCAAACAGATTTTCTACCTGATCTTCGTAACAGAATTCAACATTATCTGCTTTTATCAAAACCATAAATCCTCTCATGTAACAACTAAATTTTTCTCGTTATATAGCTCCCGCTATCTCATTTCGCAAGCGACTGCGTCGCTAAAAATCAAATAATTGATTTAATCCAAATCTACCTTGAAAAGGTTTACCTGCCATTGGCTGGTATCTTTCAATACTGCTTCCCGCTTAGCACTTTAAGGTTAATCAATTTTTACCAAACCCTGAAAGTCTCAACAGTAAGAATTCTCGCAAGAGAGCCGACCAGAGGCGGGTAAACTTTTCAGGGTCTATACCTTTTTATCTAAACACCATTGAAAAAAACTGATATACAAGACTTGCTCAAAATGAAGCCTTTTTTTGGTTTAAATCACCGGTTCCCGCACCGAAATGCAGGAACCGGTTTTCATTCAGCTATTCGCTGAACCTCTTCGTAAATTTGATCATCATTCACCTCCTTTGCTGATGTTTACTGGCATCAGACTTTGTTTTTTTGGTTTTCGACGAGGATCGAAAACCAGTGAGACACATTTATAATTCTTTAGATCAATTCTCTTTACAATGCTCTGCGTTGTAACATATATCATTCGCAGCTCCCGCTGCTACATTTCGCAAGCGACTGCGTCGCTTGAAATCAAATAATTGATTTAGTCCAAATTGACCTTGAAAAGGTTTATAAGACTTTTCTTCATGCTGAACACTTTCAAGGTTATTTATCACATATTCCAGCCCTGAAAGTCTCTTCTAAAAAAGAATTCTCGCAAGAGAGCCGACCAGAGGCTGGTAAACTTTTCAGGTTTTTCTTTCAGGCATTCAGCAGCATACTTTCCTGCTCTTCCATAAACTGATTAGTATAAAGGTTAAAATAGTAACCTTTCAATTTCAAGAGTTCATGATGATTTCCCTGCTCGGTGATCCTGCCGTTCCTGACTACCAGGATGCGATCTGCCGATTTGATCGTGGAAAGGCGATGAGCAATGATGAAACTGGTTCTGCCTTCCAGCACGGTGTGGATCGCTTTCTGGATAAGCTGTTCGGTTTCCGTATCTACCGATGAAGTCGCTTCATCCAGCACGAAGATGCGAGGATCTGCCAGAATGGCGCGAGCGAAAGAAATCAGCTGTTTCTCGCCCGTGGAAAGCTTCGAGCCGCCTTCACCTACTTCCGTCTCATAGCCCTTTTCCATATCTATGATGAATTGATGAGCATCCACCAATTTTGCAGCCCGGATGATCTCCTCATCTGTTGCATCCAATCTGCCGTAGGCAATATTGCTTTTGATAGTTCCACTGAAAAGATGCGGCGTCTGCAGAACATACCCCAGATTGGAATGCAGCCACAAAAGCGATCTTTCTTGATAATCCATACCATCGATCTTGATAGAGCCGGAAGTCGGCTCATAGAAGCGGCAAGCCAGATTGACGATGGTGCTTTTGCCGGAACCGGTCTCTCCCACCAGAGCAATTGTTTCACCGGCTTTTATATCGAGATGAAAATTCTCCAGAATATTCTCGCCTTCCTTGTAGGAGAAAGTGACGTTATCGAAAGTGATCCCACCCTCTATCTTCGGCCAGTTTTCCTGCTTCATTTTCAGGATGCTGCCGTATTCCTGCGTCACCTGAGAATCATCTTTGATCTGAGGTTTTTCATCGATCAGCGAAAAAATCCTTTCGGCGGAAGCCTGAGCATTCTGCAATTCAGCGAAAACTCGAGCCATTTCTCCCAGAGGTTCAAAAAACTGAACCGAATAGGAAATGAATGCCACCAGAGTACCGTAAGTGATCATTCCTGCGATAACGCCTTCGCCGCCAAACCAGAGCGCCAGCCCGGTGCCGATGCTGCCCAGCGTCAGAATCGCCGGCAGATAGAGCGATGAGAAGATCGCTGCCCGCACCGATGACCTGTACATATCACCAGTTTGAACCTGGAATTCCTTCAAATTCGCTGCTTCCCGAACCAGAGTTTTGGTGGTTTTAGCTCCCGATATTCCTTCGTTAAAAGCACCGGTGATCTTGGAATTGGTTTTTCTCACCTTTCTATATGCTTTCAAGATTTTTTTCTGAAAATAAATACTCATTACAACCAGAATAGGAACAACAGTTAAGGTTATCAGAGCTAATCTGAGATTCATCACCAGCAGAATGACAGCTATGAACACCATCATCGAAAAGCCCCAGACCATATCTACCAGACCCCAGGAAATAAAGCTTCCAAGACGCTGGCTGTCGGACGTCATACGCGCCATCAGCCAGCCCACGGGAGTTCTATCGTAATAATTGAACGACAATTCCTGCAAGTGCTGAAATCCTTTCTTGCGAATATCATAGGTGAGATACATTTCGATCTTGCCGGCGATATTGATGAAGAAGAAAATATTCAATGACTGCACGACAACCAGAGCAAGAAAAATGACGGCAAAAAGCTCAATTCCTTTTGTGGATTGCGGTACCACAAAATTGTCGATGGCATATTTGCTCATCAGGGGAAAGAGCACATCGATCCCTGCCAAACCAAGCATAAAAAATGCCAGCATTAACAAATTCTTTTTATAGGGCTTGCAGAAAGTGAGAAGCTTCTTCCACAAAGCCAGATCGATTCTCTTACTATATTCTTTTTCTTCAAATGCGTGATTCATAATAACATCCTTACATTTAAAATGAAACTCAGTTTAGTTCCAACCAGATTTCAAATTTACAACCGTTGAAAAGGGCGGTTTGGCAAAATCCCTCCAATTGTAACCTTTTCAAGGTTTTTCTCGTTACAATGCTCCAGCGTTGTAGCGCTGACTTTTCGCAGCTCCCGCTGTCACAATCTCTCACATTCACATTTCCGGAGTGATCTGTGCAGGCGACTGCGTCGCTCAGCTTCAATGCGGTCGATGCACTCCGGAAAGTTTGTTTAGCTGATCTTAAGTTTCTCTTTTTTTTTCAAATCGGCATTCAAGCCATTGTCTTCCAATGACAATTCTGCCTCCAGTGAATTCTGGATAGCCCAGACGCGTTTGTATAAACCTTCCTGATCGATCAGTTCCAGATGCGTTCCCTGCTGCACGATCTTGCCACGTTCCAGAACCAGGATCAGATCGGCTTCTGCCAGAGTGGCAAGACGATGCGAAATGATAAAAGTTGTAGCCTTATTATCCAGCTTTTTCAGTCTGTGCCGAATGGCGGCATCGGTTTCGGTATCCACTGCGCTGAGGCTGTCGTCAAAGATCAGGATAGCGCTGCCATTGATGATCGTTCGGGCAATGGCTACACGCTGTTTCTGTCCGCCGGATAAAGTAACACCCTTCTCGCCCACTGCAGTTTCATAGCCATCTTCAAAGCTTTTGATCACATCGTGAATCGAAGCGATCTGAGCAGCCTTGAAAACCTGCTGATCTTCTACCTGATCGGATGCCAGCCGGATGTTGTCTTTCAAGGTTTTAGAAAACAGGAAAGGTTCCTGCAGCACGATGCCGACATTTTTTCGCAAAGAACGTTTACAAAACTTTTTCACATCAATGCCATCGATCAGAATTCTGCCCTTCTGGTTGTCGTAAAGGCGCATTATCAAGTGAACCAGCGATGTTTTTCCGGAGCCGGTAGGTCCCAGAATTGCCACTGTCTGCCCTTTCTTCACTGCGAAAGATACATCCTGCAGGATCGGATGGCCTTGATCATACCAGAAGCTTACATTTTTGAATTCGATATCTCCTTCCAGCTTTTCCTGGCAGATTCCTTCATCCAGATTCTCGATCGGTTCCTCCAGGATTTCCTGAATACGTTCGATGGAAACCAGCGCTTTTCCCATATCGGTGAGCACTCTTCCCAGTTGACGCACGGGCCAGAGCAGCATACCCACATAGGTGGAAAAAGCCAGCAGCGTTCCCAGCGTGATGACACCCTGAGCAGCCCAGTAGGTTCCCAGAACTGTTACGGCGACGATCTGAGTGAGACTGAGGTAATCGGAAACTGACCAGTACCAGGCTAAAAGACGGATCAATTTGTAGGTCAGATCGCGGTATTCCACATTGCGTTCATCAAATTTATCGATCTCAAATTTCTGACGGGCAAAAGCTCGCACCACGCGCACTCCGGTAAGATTTTCCTGCAGCACTGTGGAGAGCCTGCCTTCCGATTCATCCGAAGCTTTGAAAGCAACTTTCACTTTCAGGAAAAAGATCACGGCAAAAGCAAAAATAAGTGGAACCAATGATAAGGAAGCCAAGGTCATTTTCACACTCATCGGCAGCATGAAGGAAAGCGCAAAGAACAGCATAAAAAGTGCTCTCCCAACCTCCACCAGCTGCAATGACAGAAAACGGCGGATCGTTTCCAAATCCGATGTACAGCGTTGAATGAGATCTCCGGTTTTTGCCTTCACATGATAATCGAAAGGCAGATATTGCAGATGATCATACACTTTATCACGGATTTTCCGGGTTATCGATTCGGATGCTACGGCCGACCACTTTCCCTTGAAAAACAGGAAAATACCTCGTGAGATCGTGAGCAGAATCAGAATGAGACTGCACATCCAGAGGCTTTTTTCCAACACACTTTTCCCGCCCAGAAAATCCATCAATTCTATGATGATCGGCTGCATCCAGCCGCTGGTCTCCATTGGTTGACTGCCAATGATCGAATCTATCGTAACGCGCAGAACCAGAGGCCAGGCAAAGCGCAGAAAGATCGCTGCACCAACGGCTAAGATCGAGATCACATACAGCGATCTATCGCCCTTCATAAAATTCCAAAGTAATTTCAATTTTTTCATAATTCAAAACTCTCTATTTTTACATTTCTTTTTAAAATAAAAAACCCGCGGGTTCCTCCCACGGGTTCGTGTATCATTTTTTTTAGACACAAAAATAGTGGGATTCGCCCTTTCTTTCGGACCAATCCCACCAAAATGCGGCTGACGAATCAGCCTTTATATCTTCAGCCGTTTATAGGCCTACGAATGAAGCTTTTTTTTATTTTGGATTGTGCAGGGATCGGTCACCTGCTAGAAATTGCCGCCATCCGGCTTTCTAAAGAATACTAAACTGATCATGAAAACCTCCTTAATCTATTTTCAGCATTTCTTACAAATGCTATGTTGGACGCATGAAATATTTTGAGATATGATGTCAAGATAGTTTTTCCGCTATAAAACTTTACCCTGTAAAATAATATTCTTCAATAGCAATTAATTTCAAGTAGTTAAGCCGTGTATCTTTGGATGATATTTTTTTTACAGAGTAATAACTTCTCTTGCTCCATCTGCTCGTGCCATAGACATATTGAGCCAGGTAATTGCTTCAAATGCATCATTAAATTCTTTGCTGGTTACAGAATCGTTTTCTTGGGAATAGAAACGCCAAAAGAGTTTGCTGCTATCTTTCTTAGTAAGCAACTCAAATTTAAAGACATTTTCCATATTAATGAATTTGCCGCTGGCAACTTCAAAAAGGATCATATTTCCTCCTGTTCTTTAACAAATATTTCTTCTATTAAGTCAATGTTTTCATCGATTTCCAATGGTTTTAGAGGAATGTGAATATCCATTTGGGAATTGGGATCATCGTATTTAAAGCGCTTGTCATACCATTCCATTTCTGCTGCTTCAATGATTTCGTACTCATTTTCAAACAACCACTTGTTGTAGATATAGTCGTATGTATTAACCAGATCTTCCAGCGAACCAGTATGAGTAAATACAGCTACCAGCTGTTCGGGTAATTCACGAAACACCATCCCATCCGGAACCAGCGAATCATCTTTCACAACTCTGGCAGCCAGATATTCAATTTTACCGTTTTTTAAAGTTCGACAAATTCCCAGGCTGCAATCGGGCACAGCTACAGATTCCAGCTCTGGCATACGTGCAATAAATTTATTCCAAAGTTTGGTTATTTCTTCCGGATTATCACCTGTGACAACTTTCATCCCAACCACCTTCATGGCTTGTCGCAATGTTATCAAAACCTTCATATTTACCTCTGCTGCGATGAGTAATCCGATAGCATTTTCATGTCAAATAAAAGATCATTTTACAATAAGTAAAAATAAATTTCTTGCAAAGAAAACGGGCATTTGCAACTTTCGTGAAAGTAAATTTTTTAGAAATTGAGATTGAAAGTGAAATTTAAAAAAAAATTGAAAAGAAACATGCGTAAACAGCGGCAGTTTATCAGCCTTCTGATAAACATTGTTATCATTGTGGCCATAATTCTAATTGGAGCCCTCAGCGTTTTTTTATTCGAATACAAAAACGAATTTGGCAACATCAAAGGTTTATTCGACGCAATCTGGTGGGCACTTGTAACGATAACAACAGTTGGTTATGGTGATCTTGTTCCAGTTACTTTTTGGGGACGAATTATTGGCATAGTCTTCATTTTTCTGGGTTTTACCATATTTTCTGCATTCACCGCCTATATTGCCAGCAGTTTCATAGATAAAAAAATAAAGGAGCGTAAAGGTTTGAATAAAATACGAGGAAAAAATCATATTCTAATCTGCGGATGGAATAGAAGTGCCAATAAAATTCTGGAATTCATGAACAAACACAACTCAGAGAATACTCATGTCGTGCTCGTAAATGAATTGGATGAAACCAATATTGCCTCTCTGCAAAATCTTTATCCTGAATTAGAGATCGGATTCATCTGCGGTGATTACACAATTCAGGAAATACTTCTTCAGGCAAATGTCCAACAGGCACGACATGTCATACTTTTGTATGATGAAAGTAAAGAAAACAGCCCGCCATCGGATGAGAGAACGATCATAGCAGCCCACAATCTGGCTTTCCTAAAAATGAAGGGAAAGATAAGTGTTCAACTCAAAGACAGTAAATATTTACAGAATTTGAGAAAACAGAATATTCAGAATGTGGTGATTTTTGATGATCTGGGTGGAAATCTTCTGGGTTATTCCACGGTCAATCCGTCGATTCCGGATTTTTTGCAGGAAGTTTTACGCAATTATGAGGGCAAAGGATTCAAAGAAATCGATATTCCGCGGGATTTTATTGGAAAAACTTATAGAGAATTGTGCAGTTATTTTCTTGCAGAGCACGACTACATTGCTTTGGGTCTCGTTTCTGTGAGACCAGAAGTATCTATCAACGACATACTTTCCGACGATTCATCCAGTATAGACAGTTTCATCAAACAGCAGTTTGAGCTTTCCGGAAAGCAATTTAAAACAGGCGAAGCTATAAATAATATAAAAATCAAACCTGAAGCAGATTATGTTGTTCAGGATTCTGATAAAGCAATTGTTCTGTGATTTAAAAATGAGGTAATAATGGATCTGGCATTTTTAAAAAAAGTTAATTTATTCAAGGAGTTAACTCAGCAGGAACTGAAAATCGTTGCTTCCTACATAAAAATCAAGAAGTTCAAAAAAGATGAAATCATTATTTCAGAAAATGAATTGGGAGATGAAATGTTCATCCTTTATCAGGGTGAAGTGGAGATCTCAAAAAAAATGTCCATGATCGACGATCAGGAAAAGATCGATAAAACTTTCGTCAGATTGAATTCTGAGAAAGCAGATTATTTTGGTGAAGTTGGAATTCTGGGTCAACAAAATAGAACAGCAAACTGCCGAGCCAAAACCGACGGTACACTTTATTGTCTCAGACACAAAGATTTTTTGAAAATAGCTAAAGAAAATCCGCAGATCGGCATGAAGATAATGATGGAGATCGCTCTCAAACTGGCCGGGCATCTGGAAAAGACTAATCGGGATGTGCTAAAACTTACAACTGCTCTGATCTACGCACTCAAAGAATGAAAAATCGGCTCGCACCCGTAGCGAGCCGTTTAGGAGAGTTGTACTACATCTATATGACCGATTGCCAAGTCTGTTGCCAACCGGGATTAGCCACGTTTTTAACAACTCATTGTTATAGTTTGCAAATCATATTCCATAAAGCTATCTCTCTTTATTGCAGATAAATACATAATTGGAAAATCTTACACTGCGGAATTAACTACGCACTTTGAAGATAAAAAACTACAATTCACAAAAAATATTGTTTTTAAATTAGCAACGCCCTTTTATTCAGACAAAATGTCTGATTTCGTACGTATTAAAAAAACCTGACCCAAATACTCTATAAATTGTAGAAATATTGAAACTCTAAAATTCTACCTTCCGGATCGTTAGCAAAAAAATGATAAATGGGATACTTCGGGTTATCACGTGGAGTTGCATCGGCTGTGTCCTTGAATATTTCATAAAATCTATCAACTTCAGCTTTTGTCTCATAATAAAAGGTGATTATACCTTGATTGTCCACACTTTCTCTCTGGCAAAACCCCAACAAAAAATTTCCGTTCTGCAGAATGCAGCAATCACCTTGATCCATCCATACCAGACAACCAATTTTTTCCTGATAAAAAACTTTTAACTCCGCTAATTTGGTTGTTTTAAAGAATACTATTCCGCTCATAAACTTCTCCTTTTTTGTTTTTTTTCTATTACATTGATCAAGATGTCAATTCTTTTCTGGTGAATGTATTTTTTTTTTGAATTTCATTTAAACTCATCATCCTAAAAATAGGAAGTATTTATTTTTCTTTTGGCACAATATGTGCATCTATTATAATCAGATCATTAAAAAAATTGCGAGCTAAGCGGTGAAGTAATAAAAATAATATTCCCCTTAAATAAACAAGCTCTTTGCAAAGTCCCCCTCCCCATCCCCAACATTTGCGAAGAGCTTTTTTTTTTATCCTATTGACACCTCTAAGACGTTTACAATTTTTGCGCAAAAATAATAATTATGAGGAATGAATGAGAAAACTTGTTTTGTTTGTTATTTTTTTGCAATTTCACATGATAGCTTTTTCCGCGACGATCAGCGGATTTGTGCTGGATAAAAGTAACGGAGAAAGATTGCCGTATTCATCTGTTATCATCAGCGGAACGAATCAGGGCGCTCTTACCAATAAAGAAGGATATTTTGTTATCAATCATGTTCCCACCGGCAAAATCGAATTGTTCATTTCCAATACTGCCTACAATCCGGAGAGAGTGATAAAAATGATAGAAAAGTCTGATGATGAGATTTTCTTTCGAGTAGAATTGGAAAAGGCGATTATTCAGGTGGAAGGCATTACTGTGAGTTCCAGTAAATTTCCGCGGGAGATCAACAGCCGTGAGATCTACATCAGTAATGAATTGCGTAACACTGAAGATCTGAATAACATTCCCCAAATAGCCGATGCTGATGTCTTTCGCGCGATTCAAGTCCTACCGGGTGTTTCTGCCATGTCCGATTTTTCCAGCGGACTCTATGTGCGTGGTGGAGGTCCCGATCAAAACTTGATTTTACTGGATGACACCGATGTTTACAATCCCAGTCATTTTGGCGGTATCTTCAGCACTTTTAATACTGATGCAATCCAACAGGTTGAGCTTATGAAAGGTGGATTCCCTGCAAAGTACGGTGGCCGTCTTTCTTCTGTATTGGATGTGACGAACCTGGACGGAAACAGAAAGGAAAATCAGGGAATTGCACGAGTAAGTTTGATAAGTGCCAGCAGTACAATTCAGGGACCTTGGAGTAAAGGATCTTACATGGCATCTTTTCGAAGAACTTACATCGATCTGATCAGCAAAATGATCGATCTGTCACTTCCCGATTATTATTTTTATGATGGTCATGCAAAACTAACTTATGACATCACAGAAAAAGATAAAATCACAGTCAGCACCTATTTTGGAAAAGATCGTTTGATCATGGATTTCGGGTTTGATATGAAATTAAGCTGGGGAAATGAAACCTATACTGCTCAATGGGTTCATATTTTCAATCCCCAGATTTTTTCTAAATTCGTAATGGCTGCCAGTCATTTCAATTTCAATTTTACGATGGAATCGGACAGCAGTCAGGATTTCCAGCAGGAAAATGATATTCGAGATTACAGCATCAAAAATATGTTCAGCTATCTTCCTAATGAAGTACATAGTATAGATTTTGGTTATGAACTTAAATATCTGGATATTAATTTTTTCGCCAAATCCAATTCCAGTTATGATCAGAGTCATCTACCGAATATAAAAGTACCATCCTACGTTTCGGCAGTTTATGTGCAAGACAGCTGGAAGATCAATGATATCTGGACAATTCAACCGGGCATAAGATTGGCTTATTGTCATACGATCAGCGAGTATTCACCTTCCAAACCAACAGCAGATTTTTTTCGTGCATCTCCCCGTTTTTCTATTCGCAGAACTCTGGGAGAGCTATCCAATATCTTTTTTAATTATGGAAGATATTATCAATTTCTAACTTCCATGGATTCCGGTGATTCTCCCTTGGGACTTTGGTTTCCAATCGATAAAAGTGTGGAACCTGGAGCGTCCAATCATTATATTTTAGGATTCAAAACTCAGATCGATGAAAACTTTGCTTTTGATATAGAAGGATTTTATAAAACTTTTGATAATCTGGTGGAAGCTCGACCGCAAACAGATTTCGAATGGAACAACGAAACAGGTGTGTTGGCAGATGTTTATAATCTGGGAAAAGGCTATTCCTTCGGAGCGGATATTATGCTGCGAACCGACTGGCGAGGAATCGAAGGATTTATCGGCTACGGTTTCAGCGTTACCAAAAAGAAGGTGGATGAAATTAACGTAAATCCGCAAACCGGCGAAGAAGAATGGTATTTTCCAACCTATGATAGAAATCATCAGATAAACGTAGTAGAAACATATAATATGTCGGAAATTATCGGAAAAAAATTCTGGGGTGCAGAATGGAAGATCGGAACTTCCTACAGTTTTGGATCCGGACAGCCAACCACTTATCCCGAATTTATTTATTACAACGGTGATGAATTTACGATCCTTTACGGCTACAGCGATCGAAAACGACTTCCTTTCTATTCACGTTTTGATATCAGCATGAAATTCAACTGGAAACTTGGAAAAACTCAAATCGAACCATATCTGCAAGTTATAAACTTGTTTAATCATGAAAATATTTGGACGCGATCCTACAAACCGGAAATCGAAAATAATATTGTAACAACTCAAAAATCCGATTCCACCATGTTCCCCAGAATCCCGTTCATTGGCGTTAATGTGGAATGGTAAGGAGCGAAAAATGAAACAGTCATGTTTAACACACAAGAACATGATTAAAAATAATAATGTGACACTTCTATACGTCTCCGGCAGTTGCTGGAGTCTACTTCCGACTTCGTTCCGAAGGCTTTCGAAACTACGACGTGACAGGCAGTGTGACAGAGGAATAATCATATGAAAAAAATCTTAATAATTTCTGCAATTGCAATTTTGTTTGTTTCCTGTATAGATTTCACTTCTCCGCAAAGATATAAAGAAGCCAAATATTACCTTACAGGAATGCTTTATGATGATCATTATGTAGATCTGAAGCATCCGGTGATGTTCGGCAGAACTATTGCCACTGATGGAGATTCACTGCAGGATGCCGTCATTCCAGCTGCACAGATAAAACTGTATGAAATGAATAATGATGATGTGATCACTGATTCCACAGTTCTTGTTTTTTCTTTCAATCCGGATAACTTTGAAGAATTTGGATTTGTAGATTTGGATCAAAATCTTCTCATCAAAACTGGATTTTTCTATAAAATTGTGGCGAATTATGAAAATGAAAGGCTGTGGGCTGTTACTCAAATTCCTGATCCAATCGAAGTTTTACCAGATCCCGGATATACTGTAGATACGCTGGCAACTGGTTGGCCGGAAATGATCTACGATACAATAGATCAGGAACATCCGATCATGATCGCCACTCAAAACGACAATATCGTAAATCTGGAAGTAGAAACTTACTGTCTGGAAGAATGGTATAATGCCGAATACATCATATCCTTTGGAAATATCAAATATCCCGAAGAAGAAAATGACTATGAATCTCCTGCCGACGGCGGACCGCGCAGAACCAGAATTTTTTACACATTCCAGCCTCAGAATAATCTAATTGATTTTGCTTTTTATCAATATGCTTTCATATTTTATGGAAAGTATCGAGTAACTGTAAGTACCACAGATGAAAATTATCTTCATTATAAATATGAACCGGAAGGCTATAATCACGGTGGTATCAACGGCGGAATTGGTTATTTTGGATCCGGTAGTAAGCATGAAATGTACACATGTATCGTGAAGGAATAATTGGAAACAAACTTTTTTTTACTTCTCGGTTCTATATTTTGATAATAGGAAAAATTATTTTGGTTGCCTGAAATAGGCTTTCATCAAGAATCCACCCCAAAAGATATTAGAGGTGTATTTATGATCGTCATTTCGTTCATCAGCATTTGTATATTGCTCTTGGTCGGTAAGTTGTTGCGGGCAAATGTAAAGTTCTTTCAAAAATTATATTTACCTGCTTCAGTCATTGCCGGTCTGCTGGGATTGATCGTAGTGCAGATCTTAGTCCGCAACGGCGCGGCAGGTTTTGTTGAGATCACTACGGCAGGCTGGTCGAAACTGCCCGGATTTCTTATCAATATCGTTTTTGCAGCATTGTTTATGGGCGTGACATTGCCCAGCCTTGAAAAAGTGTGGCAGGCTGCCGGACCTCAGCTTGCCTACGGACAGATCATCGTCTGGGGTCAATACGTCATCGGACTCGGACTGGTTCTGCTGTTTCTTGGAAAGCTGTTTGATCTGCCGCATCTTTTTGGTGTTATCATTCCTGTGGGATTTGAAGGCGGTCATGGCACAGCCGGAGGATTGAGGGAAACTTTTGAGTTTTTCGGCTGGGAGGCGGGAACACATTTCGCTTTAGCTTCCGCCACAGTTGGCATCATTTCAGCCATTCTGGTGGGAATGGCACTCATCAACTGGGCAATTCGCAAAGGTCATATAACCAGAATTAAATCATTTGATTTATCAGATCTAACAGAAGCAAGCGGTATCTATGCCGCAGAAGAACGTCCGATCCTGGGTTTTCACACCATTCGTCAGGAATCAGCAGAAAGTTTTGGCATTCATCTCACCTTGTTGGGCGTGGCAATCGCAATTGGTTTTGGACTCAAACAAATACTTCTGCAAATCCAGCATTTAATTCCGTTTCTGGAAAAAAATGAACTTTTCCGTGGTTTCCCGCTCTTTCCGCTTTGCATGCTCGGCGGTCTCATCGTACAGATGCTGCTTTCCAGATGGAAAAAAATGAATATCATTGATGCCGGCATCATGCGCAGCTGGTCCGGAACGGCACTCGATTTTCTGATCGTAGCGGCGATCACGACAATCCGCATAGAAACCATTACAGCCGGGATCGTTCCGTTCATCATTATCTGTGTGGTTGGAATACTGTGGAATGTGTTCTGCATCTTGGTGCTAGCTCCGCGCCTGTTGCCGGATTCCTGGTTTGAGAGAGCAATTGCCGAACTGGGACAATCGATGGGAGTGACTGCCACCGGACTGCTTCTGCTGCGTGCTGTCGATCCCAAAAGTGAAACCACTGCTCCCAGCGCTTTCGCCTACAAACAGCTTCTACACGAACCTTTTATGGGCGGAGGTTTATGGACGTCCAGTGCGATTCCATTGATCATTGCTTTCGGCAGCGGATGGCCGGTGTTCTTTATCTCTCTGGCAGCAATTTTCATCTGGCTGGTTGTCTGGTTCTTTTTGTTCAGGAAAAAATAGCGGAACGAAATTTCTAAAGTTATCTTAACCTTTGAATGCGGATGTAATATTTGCAAAAAATCTATCAATACCGGATTCAGAATTTACGATGCAAGCCGAAATAAATGGAGAGTGCGTCGTGCGTATTGCTGTCTCGATAATGCAGATATCTGTTTAGTTTGAAGCTGGTAGAGATTGCCCATTTTCCGGTATTCCAGAAGATGCCGTTGAACATCTGCCATTCACCGGCAGTTCCGATCGCTTCTTCAGCATTATTCAAGTAATTATCCTTCGCCCATTTATTGGCAAATCCGATGCCTGCCCAGCCTTCATAGGTTACGATCAAATCGTCGGCTATATTTTTTAAGCCAAGCTTCCAGTCACAACGCAACAGCCAGCCGGCATCTTCAAAAGAGTCCTTCCACTCGTTGTTCTTCATCCGATTAACGTGCTCGTATTGCTTATAAAAGTCGAATGAAAACTCTTTTAAATATGGAATTTCCAGATCCGTTCTAACGCCAATAGAATAAAAATCTCCGGCAAATTGCTGATCTGCCCTGCCTTCATATAAGGCAGCCAGATACCACTTGAAAATCGGTCCCCAGCTCAAATCCTGGTCCAGAAATCCGCCCAGCTCAAATCTCGGATTCAATCTCACCTGATAGCTGCCGGGCTGCACACTCTGCCGGCGCGTGTCTCGCAAGCCGATAATTTCATTGATCTGCAGCGTATAATTCAACTGCAGAAACCCTGTCCGGCCCGTTCCGTCTAACTCCAGAAAAGTAATGTTATAAGTGCTTCCCGCCGGATTCGGCAGGCCGGCTCCCTGTCGCAGACTCAATGTCATCTCCTGATTTTCTGCCTGCAGGCTAAATGTCAAAATGATGATCAATAAAATTATAATCCTGTTCATTCTTTATTCCTTATTTTCTTTTGTTGCAAATTTGAAAATCGTCTCCTTCTTTGTAAATGGATTTATCATTTCGACCACTGGAATTTTAGTTTTACATAAAATTAATTGACATCACAAAGCAAATTTTTTTTGAATAGCTCATGATAAAAATAATGATGTATTTCTTTGGATTTACCTGAGGCAGCCGCATTTCTTTCGGGTTAAAGAAATACGTCTAAACTTTCATTCTCTTTTCCATTTTCTTTTCCCCGATATTTAAAAACTTAAAACAATAAATATCAGGAGAAAAATCATGAAAAACTTTTTTGCCAGCCGTTTTGGAATTATCTCTGTAGGAGCAGCCATCGGGATTTTGGCAGCAGTCCTGCAAAAACTGGGCAATCCGCCCAACATGGGCATCTGCATTGCCTGTTTTGAACGTGATATCACAGGAGCTCTGGGTTTGCATCGAGCCGCTGTAGTTCAATATATGAGACCCGAGATCATGGGAATTCTACTGGGAGCGTTCATCATTTCGCTGTTTACCGGAGAATTCAAGCCGCGCGGCGGTTCATCAACGATCATCCGCTTTGTGCTGGGCTTTTTTGCCATGCTTGGAGCTCTGGTCTTTCTGGGCTGTCCCTGGCGAGCTTTTCTGCGTCTTGCCGGCGGTGATTTGAACGCAGTTCTGGGAATTTTGGGACTGGCTTTCGGAATTTTTATCGGAACGCTGTTCTTACGAAAAGGCTGCAGTCTGGGCAGATCGACAGCATCCGCCGAAATATCGGGTTATGTCATGCCCCTTATCATGATCGTCTTTCTGCTGCTTCTCATCTTCAATTTCAAAATGCTGCTCTTCAGCACTTCCGGACCCGGTTCGCAACATGCACCGCTGCTGATCAGTCTGGCAGCCGGACTTATCATCGGCATAGCAGCTCAGCGTAGCCGCTTCTGCACGATGGGCTCGCTGCGGGATATCTTCATCGTCAGAGATTTTCATCTATTCAGCGGAGTGCTGGCATTCACGATTTCCGCCTTTCTAATCAACCTGATCTTCGGCAATTTCAAACTCGGTTTTGCAGGTCAGCCGGTAGCACATACCATGCATTTCTGGAATTTTCTGGGAATGAGTCTGGCCGGATTGGCTTTTGCCCTGGCCGGAGGCTGTCCGGGCAGACAGCTCATTTTGAGCGGAGAAGGTGATACGGATGCCGGTATTTTTGTATTGGGTATGATCGCCGGAGCTGCTTTTTCTCATAATTTCGGATTGGCATCTTCTCCCAAAGGCATCGGTGCATTCGGGGCATACGCCACTATCCTCGGCATCATTGTTTGTCTGATCATCGGATTTGCCATGATCCAAAAACGTAAATAGGAGGTTGAAATGATACAGGTAGATACACGCGGACTGTCCTGTCCCCAACCGGTTGTACTGGTAAATATGGAAATCAGGAAAGGCAGCAGGGAATTTGAAATCCTGCTGGATAGCCAGGCTTCGCAGGAAAATGTGGCAAGACTACTGAATAAGCATGATCTCAGTTTTGAAGTGATCGAAAAGGAAGATCATGTAATCTATCATGTTAAATAGTTCTGATCATAGCAGCATCATCTACTTTGATAATGCTGCTACTACTTTTCCCAAACCGCCTGCAGTTGCACAGGCGATGCTGCATTACCTGCAAGAGGTAGGCGCTAATCCCGGCAGGTCGGGACACCAGCTTTCCATCGAAGCCGGCAAGATCGTTTTTACTGCCAGAAAATCTCTGGCAGAATTTTTCGGTGTGAATAATCCGATGCATGTGATCTTCACAGCTAATGCCACGGAAGCTTTAAATACAGCAATTCACGGCCTACTGAATCCTGGTGATCATGCTATTACCAGCAGTATGGAACACAACAGCGTTATCCGTCCGCTCCACAGTATGCAGAAAACCGGTCTGATCGATCTGACGATCGTTCAATCAGGCAGCAGAGGACTTCTTGATATCAATGATCTTTGCAAAGCCATCAAACCTCAAACCAAAGTAGTGGTGATCAATCATGTTTCCAACGTGAACGGTTGTGTGCAGCCGATCAGAGAAATCGGCAAAATCTGTCGGGAACATGATCTGATCTTTGTGGTCGATGCAGCTCAATCTGCCGGAATTTTCCCCCTCGATCTGAAAAATGATCAGATCGATCTGCTGGCTGTTCCCGGTCATAAAAGCCTGTATGGACCCACCGGAACCGGTGCGCTGCTGATCGCAGATAACTTTGATTTTTCTAAACTAAAACCGCTCAAATGCGGCGGTACCGGAAGTCTTTCCGACAGCATCGAACAACCCGATTTTTTGCCCGACAGGCTGGAAAGCGGCACTTTGAACGTTGTCGGTATTTCGGGTTTGAATGCCGGTATAATATACATTCAGGAGTTGGAATCAGAGGTGATTCAGCAGCACAAAAGAGCATTGCAGGAGCATTTTCTGCAATCCGCTGCGGAAAACATCTCACGCTTTGAACATTTTTCAAATCAGTCTTCGCCGGCAGCCGGCGTCATTTCCTTTCGGCTGCAAGATATTTCTGTTTCCAAAACTGCTCAATACCTTTCCGACAAATACAAAATCATGTGCCGAGGTGGTCTGCATTGCGCTCCGCTAGCACATCGAACTCTGAAAACATTTCCCTGCGGCACATTGCGTTTCGGCTTCAGTATCTTCAATACGAAAGAAGAGATTGACAAAGCTGTGGCGGCTCTAAAAAAACTGGCGTATGAATAGAATTAAAAAATCAGTGATCCTGTTTCATTCGACCAATCATGCCATGTGGGCAGCAGAAGAATTGCACAATGCCAGCATTGAGTGCAAAATGATCAGCGTGCCTCGCCATCTAAGTTCCGATTGCGGCTATTGCGTTCAAATCAATTTTGAGGATCAAAGTAAAGCAGAAGAAATTTTAATCAATCGAAAGATAGATTTCGCTAAAATCGAGGATTTATAAATGACTGAAAAAATTAAAATTACTCAGCATGTACGCGCTGCCGGCTGAGCCGGTAAGGTAAGTCCGGCGGACTTGCAGAAGATCATGCGGGGTTTGGATTATCCCGCCTCACCCAAGCTACTCGTCGGTTTCGACAGCAGCGATGATGCCGGAGTGTATCAGATCTCACCAGATATTGCTCTGGTACAGACGGTCGATTTTATCACGCCGGTAGTGAATGATCCCTATATTTATGGTCAGATCGCTGCTGCCAACAGTTTGAGCGATGTTTTTGCCATGGGCGCCAAAGTGAATACAGCGCTTAATCTGGTGGCTTACGACAGCTGTCACGTAACCAAAGAGATGCTGAACGAAATCCTGCGCGGCGGACTGGATAAAGTGAAGGAAGCTGGCGGCTTGATCGTCGGCGGTCACACGATCGAAGATCTGGAAATGAAATACGGTCTGTCGGTAACAGGGATCGTTCATCCCGATAAGATTTTGCGCAACAATACCATAAAGCCCGGTGACAAGATAATTCTGACTAAACCAATTGGTCTCGGAGTTATTACTACTGCCATCAAAGCAGACATGGCTCCGAAAAGTGCGATCGAAAAAGCTGCTTTTCAGATGAGTTTTTTGAACAAAACAGCTTCCGAACTGGCAGTGGAAACCGGCGTCAATGCTCTGACCGATGTAACTGGTTTCGGGCTTCTGGGTCATCTTTTTGAAATGACGAACACCGTTTGCGGCATTCATCTGGAATATAAGGCAATTCCAATTCTGTCTGAAGCAATGGAACTGGCTGAATTTGGTTTGTTTCCGGGTGGTTCATTTCGCAATCGCGATCATTTTTCTCCTCAGGTAAAAGTGAAAAATGCTGATCTCAGCGAAGATCAACTCATGCTGCTCTACGATGCTCAGACTTCAGGCGGATTGCTGATTTCGGTTCCTGAAAAAAAAGCAGCAAAACTGCTGGAAGAATTACATCGGGCTGGCAGCGAATCGAGTTCGCTGATCGGTGAAGTGGTTTCATCAACAGATCGAATGATCGAGATTTTTTAAAAAAATCTAAGCATAAAAAAAAAGGAGAGACCGTAAGCCTCTCCTGATTTTATGATAATCAAATCTGTTTATTTGATTTTAATTCTTTGATATCTTTTTTCTACATCTTCTGATTGGGGACCGCAGCAAATTCCCTGTTCCGGACTCACTTCAAAGATATTTTTTTTGGCTCGAGCAATGATCCTCGGTTTGGCTGGATCTGCAATTCCTCCGCATCTATCACTTCCAGCTGGACGGGATAATGAAAAGATTCTCTGGATCAATGGTCTTCTGACACCTTCACAATCATTTGGTCCGCTGAAGGCAGGATTAACATCTTGAACTTCTGCAACTATCATCTGGGATACGAACAGCATTACTAAAACTACAATTATTTGTTTCATTTTAAAACTCCTAAATATTTTTCACGTCTATGCTATTACAATAATCAGAAAATACAGTCTGTCAAATTATATTTGAGAATGATTCTCATTTATATTTCTGAGCAGGTAATAGTTTCACATATCCCCAAAAATTTCGAAGAAGACTGAATTATCAAATTTTAAATTAAGAATAGTCATAAAAAAGAGTAAATAAATGATTGAATAGAAATAAATTGGTGTCAGCTAAAACACCATAAATGGAGCATTTAATAATGAGAGAAAAAATAGTGATGCAAGATTGTATGAGAAATTTTTAAATTTTACGAAAAGATTCTCAAAAACCTAAACAAAACAGAGCAAAAACACTTATCAGATGTGTAAAACTGAGCATTGCAATTGAGGCTATCATAGATATGAATTTATTTCGGGTGATGCGTGATAATTGCTTTTTGTTTGACATTACGTTTCACAAAATTAATCTTGCTATATCTAATTATCTGTGGAAATGGATGTTGCAGATTGCATATTGCATTCTCTGCAGTTAAGGATGGATTAATGAAAAAAAATCTGAGTTTTTTTGAAAAGTTTGAGGAGTTTGCCAATCAATATCGCCTCTTTAAAAAAGGCGAAAATATTGTAGTAGGGTTTTCAGGTGGAGCAGATTCCACAGCTTTACTTCTGGCGATGTGGCACATGAGATCTGTTTTCAAATTCAATCTTTTAGCTGCCCATGTAAATTATAATCTGCGCGGACAAGATTCAATTCTGGATGAAGAATTTGTGCGGAATTTCTGCTTTGAACGTAACATTTCTCTGGTAATTAAAAACATAACGATAGATTTTCAAAGCAATCTGGAAGAGAAAGCTCGAGAGATCAGATTCAAATATTTCGCTGAATTGCGCGATCTATATAAATTAGATAAAATTGCTTTGGGACATAATCGTCAAGATCAAGCTGAGACTCTTCTTTTCAGGCTATTCCGCGGTTCGGGTTATGCCGGCATCAAAGGTATTTCACCTGTCAGTGGCGATGTTATCCATCCTCTGTTATCATTTTCACGACAGGAAATTGAAGATTATCTGAAAACCGAAAAGATAAACTGGTGCGAGGATGAATCCAATCAACAAAACCTTTACAGCCGCAATAAAATCCGCAATGAGCTTTTGCCCTGGCTGCAGGAAAACATGAATCCCGCAATCATCGATAAGCTTTACAATACAACAAAAATTTTTTCGGATACAGATGACATCTTGGAAGAACTGGCCCGCAGGCGACTGCTGAAAGCACAAGTTCATCATCACAAATCTGAGTACAAACTTTCTCTGCCGGTTATTCTTAAAACACGCACTGTCCTGCGATTCTATCTATTCAGGAAAATATATTCTTTCCTCACAGGAGATAAAAAAAACTTCTATACTAAACAATTTGAAGAGATCGAGGCGATCCTCCATTCTGAGGGCAGCAAAGAAATCGAACTACCTCGCGATGTGCTGGTGCGAAAAGAATACAAAGAACTTATCTTTATCGACAAGAATACAATCTCGGAAATCGATGTACAAAACAGCAAGGAAATTACTTCCCTGCGTAATAGACTTACATTTGAAAACACTCGCATTATCATGAAAAAATTGAAAAAACTGCCGACCAGAAGATATCTTTTTGAAGATAAAAACATGACTTTTATCGATTTGGATAAAACCAATTTCCCCATCACAATTCGGCATCGTAAACCTGGAGATTTTTTCAACCCGCTGGGAATGCAGCATCATAAAAAATTGAAGGATTTTTTCATTGACGAAAAAATCTCTAAATTTGACAGAGACAAGGTGCTGATCTTCTGTGATGAAGAGAAGATTCTGTGGGTTGCCGGGCAGCGTGTTGATAACCGGGTTGCCGTCGATGAAAATACTAAAAATATCTTGATGCTGAAAATCGAGCAGATGGAAATTAAAAAGCCCCGCGCAGCAGAAAGAATTAAAAAAAGATAAGTTGCTTTCCACTTATGGAAAGCTTAATTTATAATAGAAAGGAATATTAATGAAAGATAAAATTTCAAAAGTGCTGATAAGTGAAAATGATATTCAGCTCAAAGTTAAAGAACTGGCAGATAAGATATCGGCAGATTATAGTGATCTTGATCCAGTTATTATCTGCATATTAAAAGGGGCTGTGATCTTCACCTGTGATCTGATTAAAAAAATGACCATTCCGGTGGAACTCGATTTTATGGCGCTTTCCAGTTATGGATACAGCACAAAATCATCCGGAGTTGTGAAGATCAAAAAGGATATCGACAGCGACATCAGCGGCAGGCACATCATTATTGTGGAAGATATCGTGGATAGCGGTTTGACGTTGAAGTATATCGATGAATATTTCATCAAACATAATTGTGCTTCTGTGAAAATATGTGCACTTCTGGATAAACCAGAAGCTCACAAGACGGATATCGATATTGATTATCTGGGATTTGAAGTGGGAAATGAATTTGTAGTGGGTTACGGACTAGATTATTCTCAAAAGTTCCGCAATCTTCCCTACATCGGCATCCTGAAAGAAGAAATTTATAATAACAAGGAGTAACCTGTTCAATGACAGACAATGGAAAAAAACAGCAAAAACCCGATCCCAATAAGGATAAAAATCAACTTCCCAAAATGAAAAAATCGCAAACCATCACCTTCTGGCTGGTGATTTTGCTCATTATTTTTGTAATGTTTCAGATGGGTCGAATGGGCAACGGCAAAGCAGAGGAAATCACATATACAGAATTCATAAATATGGTGGACCGTGGCGAAGTTACCAGGGTCGGTTTTGATAATAAAGACATTCAGATCACGGACAGAAGTGGCAATAATTATAGTACTTACATGCCTTTTGAGGATAGCGATCTTGTCAAATCACTTACCGCCAAAAACATTATCGTTTACTCTAAAAAACCATCTCAGCTTTTGGGAATTCTGCTTTCCTGGTTTCCCTTTCTGCTCTTTATTGGCGTTTGGATTTTCATCATGCGCGGAATGCGTGGGGGTGCCGGACAGGCTTTCAGTTTTGGCAAAAGCAAAGCCAGATTGAATGTAGGCGGCAGTACTAAGATCACATTTGCCGATGTGGCGGGCGTGGATGAAGCAAAAGAAGAACTGGAAGAGATCATTGAATTCTTGAAAGCACCCAAAAAATTTCAAAAACTGGGCGGCAGAATTCCGCGAGGAGTGCTGCTGCTGGGCAGACCGGGAACAGGAAAAACTTTGCTGGCAAAAGCTGTTGCCGGTGAAGCAAAAGTCCCATTCTTCAGCATCAGTGGTTCGGATTTTGTGGAGATGTTCGTTGGCGTTGGCGCATCGCGAGTGCGAGATATGTTCGTTCAAGCCAAAAAAAGCGCTCCCTGCATTGCTTTCATAGATGAAATCGATGCTGTTGGGCGCCATCGTGGTTCCGGTTTAGGTGGCGGTCACGACGAACGAGAGCAGACCTTGAATCAATTGCTGGTAGAAATGGATGGATTCGATCCAAACGACTCTGTGATCATCATTGCTGCTACCAATCGTCCTGATGTTTTGGATCCGGCTTTATTACGTCCGGGAAGATTTGACCGGCAAGTAATTGTCGATCTGCCGGATATTAAAGGCAGAGAAGAAATACTGAAAGTTCACACCCGCAAACTGCCCATCGCAAAAGAAGTTAGTTTTACTGTCGTGGCCCGTGTTACACCCGGCTTCAGCGGTGCAGATCTGGCAAATCTGGTGAATGAAGCAGCTCTTTTGGCAGCTCGAAAAAACAAGAAAAAAATCGAAATGGATGATTTTGAAGAAGCCAAAGATAAAGTGACTATGGGAAAAGCTCGCAAAAGCAAAGTTATCACGGAAGAAGATAAAAAAATTACTGCAGTTCACGAAGTAGGTCACGTGCTTTGTTCAATGTTTTTGGAAAAGGTAGAACCTATTCATAAAGTCACAATCATTCCTCGCGGTTTCAGTGGTGGAGCTACGCACTTATTACAAACAGATAAAACCTATTATACGCGCAGTTATCTTAAACAGTCTCTGGTTGGTTTGCTGGGCGGCAGAACGGCAGAAGAAATTATTTTCAACGAGATTTCTTCGGGTGCTTCCAATGATATTGAACGAGCCACAAACTGGGCAAAGGAAATGGTCTGCACTCTGGGTATGAGTGATAAAATAGGTCCGATGACCGTATCCAAAAAAGAATCTCAAGTCTTTTTAGGCAGAGATATTTCACAGCATGAGAACATCAGTGAGCAAACAGCAAAACTGATTGACGACGAGATTCGTTCTCTTATCATGGAAGCTCATGATAAATCAAGAGAAATTCTTTCCAAACACAAAAAACTACTGCAAATCATGTCAGATGTCCTTCTGGAGAAAGAAACTCTGGAAGCTAACGAAATATATCAAATTGCACGCAAAAACTGCCCTGATGAAAAGGATTTTATCGATAAGAAATATAAACGTGTTCAAGATATGAAAATCGATCTTTCTCACAAAGATTTTTCGGAAAAACTCGAAACGAAACCTAAAACTAAAAAGAAAAAAGCTACTCCGAAAAAGAAAGAAAAACCGAAAGATACTTCATCCCAACCAGATGAAAAACAAGAACAGAAAACAGACAAGAAAGAATAAATGAAACAATTCTTCCTTGTTTGTTTGATTCGTTACAAATAAACAGGAATAAAAAAATGACAGAAATGCATGGAACAACGATAATTGGAGTAAAGAAAGACGGTAAAATTGCTATCGGTGGTGACGGGCAGGTAACGCTGGGAAATAGTGTAATGAAAGCTTCTGCCAATAAAATTCGCCGGCTATTTGATGATAAAGTTGTCGCCGGATTTGCCGGAGCCACAGCAGATGCTTTCACGCTGTTCGAAAAATTTGAAGCAAAACTGAAAGACTATAAAGGCAATCTGAAACGCGCCGCTGTGGAGCTGGCCAAAGACTGGCGTTCCGACAAATTCTTGCGCCGTCTGGAAGCCATGATCATCGTTGCCGACAAAGATACACTGCTCTTGATCAGTGGTACAGGAGATGTGCTGGAACCTGATGATGACGTCATTGCCATCGGCTCCGGTGGAAATTATGCCCTGGCTGCTGCGCGAGCTCTGTTAGATGGAAAACTTTCATCCAAGCAAATCGTGGAAAAATCGCTGAAAATCGCAGCAGATATCTGCATCTATACAAATTCCAATATCATTGTAGAGGAAATTTAATGAAACATCTCACCCCATCCCGCATCATCGAAGAATTGAATAAGTATGTGATCGGGCAGGATCAAGCCAAGAAAGCCGTTGCCATTGCACTGCGAAACCGCTGGCGCCGTCAGCAGGTACCGGGTGAATTGCAACAGGAGATCATGCCCAATAATATCATTTTGATCGGACCCACCGGCGTTGGCAAAACCGAAATCGCCCGAAGATTATCTCGTCTGGCTCATGCACCCTTCATCAAAGTGGAAGCTTCCAAATTCACGGAAGTGGGCTATGTTGGTCGTGATGTGGAATCGATGATCCGTGAATTGATGAACATTGCACTGAACGATGTGCGCAGCGAAATGACCGAAAAAGTGCAGGCACAAGCCAAAGCCAAAGCACGTAATCGCATGATTGATATTCTCTATCCGCGCCCGCCCATCAAACCAAACGAATCAGAAAAAGAAATAAAAAATGCTGAAGAGCGATATCAGCGTATTCGCAAAAAGATGGAAACCCTTTTTGACAGCGGTGAACTGGACAACCGGGAAGTAGAGATTACGGTGAGTCCGGCCAGACCTTCCCATATCGAGATCTTCTCGCCCACCGGCATGGAAAATATCGATTTCAATATCGGTGAAATGATGAGCAATCTGTTTCAAGGTAAAAAGGGCGATGAACGTAAGAAGAAAACGAAGGTGAAAGAAGCTTATGATATTCTGGTGGAAGAAGAATCATCTCGACTGGTCAAAAAAGAGAAAGTGATCGAAGAAGCCAAATTCCGCGTAGAAAACAACGGCATCATCTTCATTGATGAGGTCGATAAGATCGCCGGTAACGAAAACCGTACCGGTGCAGATGTTTCGCGTTCCGGAGTGCAGCGAGACCTGCTGCCCATCGTGGAAGGCTCCACAGTTCACACCAAATACGGCACCATCGATACGGCTCACATTCTGTTCATCGCAGCCGGCGCTTTTACCACAGCCAAGCCTTCCGACCTCATACCTGAATTGCAGGGCAGATTTCCCATTCGTGAAGAATTGGACAGCCTCAGCAAAGAAGACCTGAAAAAGATCCTGATCTATCCCAAAAATTCCCTGACCAAGCAGTATATTGCGCTCTTTGCTTCCGAAGGTGTGAAATTGAGTTTTACAGATGAAGCTGTAGAAGATATCGCCAATTTTGCTGCCAGAGCAAATGAAAAAATGGAAGATATCGGAGCCCGCCGTCTGCACACGATAATGAATGCACTACTGGAAGATTACCTCTTCGATATGCCGGACAAAAAATTCAAATCCGTTAAAATCTCTAAAAACATGGTAAAAAAGAAACTGGCTCGCATCATCGAAGACGAAGATCTGAGTAAATATATTTTATAAAGATGGAAATCCAATCCTATACTTTCGGCAAAATAATCATCGATGGAAAAGAATTCAGCAAAGATATGATCATCTTTGAAGATAAAATTAGCGAAAACTGGCGGCGGCAGAAAGGACATCACCTGCAAAAAGAAGATCTGCGAATTTATTTTACGGGTAATGTGAAAACTTTAATCGTCGGCACCGGCAAATTCGGAATGATGAAGATCGACAAAAAACTGCTTGAATATCTGGAAAACAATAATATCGAAACAAAGTGCGAAAAAACAGCAAAAGCTGTAGAAATTTATAACACGTTGGATGATAAGAAGAATGCTGTCGCTGCGCTGCATTTGACGTGTTGAGAGAGGAAAGAGTTTGAATAATTTGTTAACAATTAAAGAAGCAAGCAAATGGGTTACAGAACATTATGGAAAAACTACTTCTCCATCTCAAATAAGTTACTTAATGCAATATGGGCATTTAAAAAAAATTGGAAATAATGGAAATACAAAAGTATCAATTGATGAGTTACAGAATTATTATGATTCTCATTTAAAAAAATTAGAAGATACTTGGAATAACCACTCATCTGATCTCAACTGGAAATTGTCTTTCAATGAATATTCTGAAAAAGAAAGAACAAAGCACGTACATCGATTGCATCCTTATAAGGGAAAATTTATTCCTCAATTAGTTGAGTATTTCCTTGATGATCATTTAGATGAATTCAAAAAAGAAATTTATTTTAAACCTGGTGACATAGTTTTAGATCCATTCTGTGGGAGTGGAACAACTCTTGTCCAAGCAAACGAATTGGGTATAAATGCAATTGGGATTGATATTTCGAAATTCAATACTCAAATTACAAATGTTAAAGTTCATAAACATAACACACAAAAGCTGTTCTACGAACTAAAAAGAATAACTGAATTATTTTCGGAATTCGTACATGATTCTATTTCAATTAGATTTGAAGAAGAATTATTACAAGAGCTTAACAAATTTAACTCCAAATTCTTTCCCTCACCCGATTTTAAATATCAAGTTAGAAGAAAAATAATTGATGAATGGAGTTACGCTAATAAAAAGGAAATAGAATTTACGCCGATTTTTGAATCTCTTGTAAAAAAATATAACCTGAAAATTAAACAGGATTCTCATAATACTTTTATCGAAAAATGGTACCTTCAGCCAGTTAAATCAGAAATTGATTTTTTAGTGAAATTAATCAAGTCAATGAAAGATGATGATTTGAGGGAAGTTGCTGAAATTATTCTAAGCAGAACAGTGCGATCATGTCGAGCAACGACCCATTCTGATTTGGCCACTCTTAAAAAACCTGTAAGTTCTACTTATTATTGTCATAAACATTTCAAAATCTGCAAACCCTTGTTTTCAATGTTGAGTTGGTGGAGAAGATACAGTGATGATACTCTAAATAGACTTAATCAATTCGATTATTTAAGAACAAATACTTATCAAGCATGCTTGACTGGCGATTCCCGCTCAATCGATCTTTATGATACATTAAAAAAAAATAATTCAATTTTTGAGAAAGAATTAAGAATCAAGAAAATCAAAGGGATTTTTTCGAGTCCTCCCTACGTTGGACTTATCGATTATCATGAGCAACATGCTTATGCTTATGATATATTTGGATACACAAGAAATGACGATTTGGAAATCGGTCCTCTTTTTAAAGGAAAAGGTAAAGAAGCCAGAGAATCATATATTCAAGGGATTTCTGAGGTTTTACTGAATTCCAAAAAGTACCTGTCAAATGACTATCATGTATTTTTAGTTGCAAATGATAAATTCAACTTATATCCAAAAATAGCTGAGAATGCAGGTATGAAAATTGTTAATGAATTTAAAAGGCCTGTACTTAATAGAACTGAGAAGGATAAATCGGCTTATTCGGAGACGATTTTTCATATGAAGGAGAAATGATGTGTGAAAAAGATATATCAACCTTAATAAAAGAAATTATCACAACTATGATGGATCGTGTTATGTATAATGTGCTAGTTAAAGATCCTTTTATTCCAGAAAATCATAAAGCAAAAAAACCCTTATATGCTGCATTAGTTCCTGACGAAATCTTTAAAGGATCTCATTTCGAAAGAAGATTCGTAACCCCTTTTGGGAAGGTTTGGGAAAAACTAGCTCAAGTTGTTGGAGAAATAAAATATGATGAAGCAATACTTGGAAAAACAATAACTGGCAATGTTTATTCAGAAAGATTAAAGAGAATCAACGAAGTTTTGAGAAAACTAGAACATCCTGTAAAGGGTGAGAAGCGACTAAAACCTGAATGGGATAGCGAAATCGCTTATATATTGCAAGGAAAGGGGCAACCTATTCCTACGACCGTTGTTTGTGACTTGTACGTAAATCAAAAAACATTAAAAAAAAGTTATTCATTTGAACTTAAAGCTCCTTTACCTAATAGTGATCAAACTAAAGTAAGTAAAGAAAAAATTCTAAAATTATTAAGTATGTCTCCAACTCAAGTTGATGGTGCGTTTTATGCTTTACCGTATAATCCATATGGGAAAAAAGAAGATTATGCATGGTCATTTCCAGCAAGATGGTTCAATATGAAGGAAGATAAAGTAGTATTGATAGGTAATGAGTTTTGGGATTTTGTGGGTGGCAAAGGTTCATATAAAAAATTTATAGATGTTATTAATAAACTTGGATTAGAATATCGTTCAAGAATTTATAAAGAATTTCTAGGAATAGAACCCCCGATAGATTTTGATAAAATTAAACTATGAAGGAGCCCTCATGAAAAAAACATTATCCTTTTTCCTTTTCACCTTTTGCCTTTTTCTTAGTCTTTTTTCCGAAGATATAATTTCCGTAAACCTGGCGCAGACAGACACTTTGCAGCTTGTCCCCTACACCACTTTTGATTTTGAGAAGATCGACGAATCCAGCGCGATCATCAAAAGCAGAATGTGGGAAGATCTTTACTGGACTTTGAACGATTCCGGCGGCAAGAATCGCATTTTCCCCATCGATCGCAACGGCAAGCTTTACCGGGCAGAGTGGTACAAAGATTATCAGGGCGGCGTTTATCTGGCAGGCACACTGAATATCGACTGGGAAGAAATGGCAGTAGATGATCAGGGTAATATCTACGTCTGCGATGTAGGCAACAACGCCAATGCCCGGCGCGATCTCTGCGTGTATCAATTGAAAGATCCCTATCCGGAATACAGCGGTTCGGTAAATTATCTCAAAAAATATCACATTTATTATCCGGATCAAACCGAATTTCCCGCAATACAAAGAAACTTCGACTGCGAAGCAGTTTTCTGGGCAAACGATAAACTCTATTTTCTAACCAAACACCGTTCCGACACAAACACCAAACTTTACCGGCTGGACGATCCCAATCCACTGGCAGAAAATCCGCTGACCTATCTGGCAACTTTTGCTATACAAGGCATGGTAACAGCCGCCGATGTGACTGCCGACGGTAAAACACTGGCAGTTCTCACATATGATAACATCTGGATTTTCAGCGTGGAAGAAGGTGATGATTACTTTAATGGCAGCATCAAATGGCTGCCCATAGCAGCCAAACAATGTGAAGCGATCTGCTTTGATGATGAAGAAACACTGATCATAACCAATGAGCAGACAGAAATTTTTGAAGTGAAGATTACTGATATGCTCGATATTGAGAGGTAAAAAAATGAAATTTAAGACCATAGTAGTTTTGGCAATCATTGTTCTGATCGTGATCATTTTTATTCAGAATACCGAAGTCGTTGAATTCAAGATCTTTTTCTGGAAGCTGCAGATGTCTCGCATTATTCTGATGCCGGGTATTTTGCTGGTGGGATTCATCATCGGCTATATCACAGCCAAGATCAACCGCCGCAATTTGATGAAGGCAAAAATGAAAAATCACCAGAAATCAACTTCAGGCAATGATTTTGCATGAAAAACCGTTACGAGATAATCTTAAACCCGATCGCCGGAAAGGGTTACGCTCCCAAACACATTCCTGTAATCAACAAATTTCTGGAAGAGAACAATTGCGAATATGAAATTCATCTCACTCACAGTCCCGGTCATGCCATCGAACTGGCAAAAGATTTTGCGCTGCAGCCAAACACGATCGTTGTAGCAGCCGGCGGCGATGGCACCTGCAATGAAGTTATAAACGGCTTGATGCTGGCAAAAAATGAGATCGATCATATTCCCCTTTTCGGAGTGTTTCCCATCGGCAGAGGAAATGATTTTGCTTACGGGGCACATATTCCGGCTTCGCTGGATGAAAGCCTGAATGTACTGATCTCAGACCATTCCCAACCGATGGATGTGGGATTGATAAGCGGTGGAGATTATCCTCAGGGCAGGTTTTTCGGTAACGGTATCGGCGTAGGTTTTGATACGATTGTAGGCTTGGAAGCAGCCAAAATGAAACACGTTCACGGTGCTGCCGCCTATCTTTTCGGAGCGATCAAAACTCTCATCAAATATCCTGCTGCTCCCGGAATAGATTTGAGATTTGATGATACATCTCTGCAGATCACACCTGCTCTGGTTTCCATTATGAACGGCAACCGGATGGGCGGAACTTTTTTTATGTCGCCCGAGGCTAATAACAACGACGGCATTTTGAATCTCTGCATGACCAGACAGGGCAAACGAATTGAGCTTTTGAAGACGATGCTGCATTATACCAAAGGAACTCAGAGCAGTTTGGAAAATACAACAACATTGCAGAGTTCATCGTTTTCGCTTTCGGCAATCAGTGGTTCACTGGCTGTGCATGCCGATGGCGAAACGATCTGCGAAGCAGGCAGACAGATTGATGTCAGTTGCTTTCCTGCAGCTATCAGAATTATTTGCCAGAAAAAGAAAATGCCGATCTGATGGATATCATTCTGTGAAAATTTCCGGTAAAATTGCTGCTCTTTTTATCCGCAGAATTCTGCATATCATCTGCAAAGTTAATTACAAAGAGCTCAATAAGCTTCCCGAAAAAGGTCCTTACATCATTGCCATCAATCATATTAATTTTCTGGAAGTTCCCATGATCTTCGTCGATCTTTATCCTCGCAAAGTGCACGGCGTGGCTAAAAGCCAGACATGGAATAACAGCTTTCTGGGCTGGCTGGCTACAAAATGGGAAGCAATCCCCATCAATCGGGAAGGATTCACTGCCAGAACTTTCCGTCAGGTAAAAGAGTTTCTCGATCTTGGTCGAATCGTCGTCATAGCACCGGAAGGTACGCGTACCGGTGATGGAAAACTGAAAGAAGCTCATCCCGGCATTATTACGATGGCAATGCAATCAAATGTTCCGATAATACCCGTGGCGCACTATGGAGGAGAACTTTTCTGGGATAGGCTGATGAAGCTGAAAAGAACCAGTTTTACTTACAAAGTGGGAAAACCTGTCATATTAAAAAAGACAGCCCTGTTTAAAAAATTGACTCGCGCCAGGCAACTTGAACAATTGATGTATCGCCTGGCAAGATTACTGCCGCCGGAATATCGCGGGTTTTACTCCAAGCTTGAAAATATAAATGACAAATATGTGGAAGAAGTGTGACTGGTTGCTGGTTGCTCGTTACTTTCCGAAGCTTTCTCTTGATTAACGCTTCTTATTTTGCTTCAGAAAGTAAGAATAAATAAAGAATTAAGGAAGTTAAATGGAAAAGATGATCTCAAACTGCGGACTCATCTGCACGGAATGTCCTGCATACATTGCATTTAGAACCGATGATAATGAACTCAGAAAGAAAACAGCCAGACTATGGAGCAGGATGTATAAGGCAGATATCAAACCTGAAAACATCGATTGTGCTGGCTGCCAGACAGATGACGGGATTTTATTCCACCACTGCACTGTCTGCGAAATTCGTGCCTGCTGTCGAGAAAAAAGTGTGCTCAATTGCACTCATTGTGAAGAATACAAATGTAAAAGAATAAAAGATTTTTTTGGCTGGGTGCCGGAAGCAGAGAAAGTGCTGGATGGATTGAGGAGATAAATCATCGGTCATTGGTAAATTGGTCATTGGTCACTGGTAATTCTGAATTCTCAACCCTCACTTCTCATCTCTCATTTCTCAAAGTCACCCATTCTCACAGTCACCAAAGTCACCAAAGTCTCAAAGTCACAAAGTCACAAAGTCACAAAGTCTCAAATCTTCCCTTTCTTCCACTCACCTTTTTTATAAAGCAGAAAAGCCCAAATTGCGATAACGGCATTGGAGATCACCATCGACCACCAGAGCGCATCGTAAGGATGCTCTGCAAGCGGTTTTGCCATCCATTGCAGGAATGGTTGTAAAAAATCAAATTTCAAATACTCGAACGCCAAACCGGAAAGCAGCATTACAAAAGGTATCCGTAATCCCCAAAGTCGAACTATATTCAAGATCATGGTCGGTTTTGTGTGACCGGAACCGTTGAATACTCCCATAAATATAAAAACAATTCCAAATAAAAACGAAGCCAGAGAAGTTACCTTGAACATTCGCATGCCGATCTGCACAACTTCGGGATCGGTGATGAAGATTTTCGTTAACTCCGCTCCGAAGAAGAATAACACACTGCAGCCGATGGTCATGATGGACATGATGAGAATAAAGGCATGCTTCACGCTTTTTACTGCCCGTTGTACCTTCCCGGCACCCAGGTTTTGTCCGATCACCGTTGCCAGAGCATTGCTGATCCCCATTGCCGGCATCATGAAGAAACCGGTCATTCGATTGCCGATGGAAAACACACTTATCACAACCGTTCCGAAACTATTTACAAAACCCTGCAAAAGCAGAAATCCAAAACTGGTGATAGACTGCCCCAGAGAGGCTGGAATGCTTATGTTCAGGATCAGTTTCAGAATGTTTTTATTGGGAATCATATCTTTCAGTTTGGGAATGATCAAGGGAGTTTTTTTCTTGATATAAACAAGTGCAATCAACGCAGCAATAAATCTGGCAAATAGTGTGGCATAGGCTGCTCCCACCGCTTCCAGCCTGGGAAAGAATCCCAGACCAAAGATCAAAACTGGATCTAGGACAAGATTGATCAAAACCGATATTGTCATGATCTTCATGGGAGATAATGTGTCACCCAATCCGTGCGAAAAACTTTGATACGAGAGGAAAATTATCATAAAAATCATACTGAATAAAATCACGGAAATATACTGCCTGCACATTATGTATATTTCTGTTGGAACCTGCAACAGATTCAGAATTTGATCGAGAAAATGAAAGCTGGCAGAAAGAAACAGAGCGCAGAAAATGATAATAATGATGATGAATTGACCGACAACCTGCCTTATTTCATCATTACGTTTTGCACCTTTGTATTGTGCGATCAGAGAAGTTCCGGCAATCACAAAGCCAAAGCCGAAAGAAGATAGAAAGAAAACAAGTGGAAAGGCTATACCGGCAACGGAAACAGCAGCTTTGGCATTCTCTCCCAGCTTTCCCAGCCAGAAGGCATCTGTCAGATTGTAAAACATCTGCAGAAAATTGGAAAACATGATGGGAAACGCCAGATGCAGAAGTTTACTGGTCAAATTTCCTGTCGTCAAATCAGCAGTTTTGCTTTGCATTTCTTTTAATTTTTCATAAAAAAAGCCTTCCGAATCTTCCAACCCGGAAGGCTTTCAATATTAACAGCTATTTATTCTTCACTCAGTAAATCAGTATGTTCATTCAATTTTGACACATGTTCAAACATATCTTCCAGAGTAGCAAATCTATCGAAATAAGAAAGCGCTTCCTGCAGTTGCGTATCATCTCGAATGGCAAATTTATACTGCGCGACATCACCGAATTTTCGCCCGCTGATATTAGCTTCTAACTCATTTTTGATCCAGTTGTAGCTGCTGTCCACATCGGCTTGTTTAAATTCAATTTCCAGTTCCCCGGCATAATCCAGAAATTCTGATATCAGTTCATCAGATGCAGTAAAATCTTCTGTAATATCTTCTTCGTGTGCAAGCATGTATTCCACGGAAAAATTGAAGAAAGTACTTTTGCGGCGCAGATCAATTTCAAATTTATTGAGCAGCGACTGCTTGATCTCGATATCCGGAGTGATACCACCACCGCCATAAACAATACGCCCATTTGATGTATAATAAATGTTTTCATGACTTTTTTCCAGAGCTTCTTCCTGCATCTTCTCAATCTCTTCCCGATCGATTTGACCGTTTAATACTCTTTCGTCTTTTAAGAGTTGATCATTCAAATCCTTGTGGATACAGCGTCCTGAATTAATGTAATATTTTGCTGTTGTCACTTTTAGTCCATTACCATCGGAAAGCGGGAAAAGTCTTTGTACGCTGCCTTTGCCGAAAGAATTTTCTCCCAGCACAAGTCCCTTATCCCAATCCTGCAAAGAACCGGCAAAGATCTCTGCCGCACTGGCAGAACCGCCATTGATAAGAGCGATTACCGGATAGCCGCTTCTCATTCGATTGTAACGCGTATAATATTCCTGATTTGCCTGGGGAATTCGCCCTTTAGTGAAAACGACTCGTTTATTTCTTCCAATGAATTCATTGACTGTCGTTATTGCTTCGTTCAGCAATCCCCCCGGATTGAAACGCAAATCGATCAGCAGTCCGCGAATACCTTCTTTTTCCAGTTTATCCAGTTCTTCGCGCAATTCTTTGGTTGTATTTGCATTAAATTGGCGAATGCGGATATAACCTATTCCGTTATCCATTTTGAAAGCGTAGGGAATGCTCTTGATCTTGATGATGTCACGCACAATCTCAAAATCGAGTTCATCCTTCACACCTGGCCGATCGATCGTGATAACCACTTTTGTACCGGGATCACCGCGCATCATCTTGATGGTTTTATCAGTCTCCAAACCTACTACGTTTTCACCATCCACTTTCACGATCTTGTCTCCAGCCATAATTCCCATTCGATAGGCTGGTGTTCCTTCGATAGGTGCAACCACAGTGATGTAGTCGCCTTTTTTATCTATGGAAATTCCCAAACCGCCGAATTCTCCCTGGGTATCGGTGGTAAATCGTTCAAATTCATCACTTGTGAAATAGGTTGTGTGCGGATCAACCTCATCCAGCATCCCTTGAATAGCGGAATCTATCAAATCTCCGGCATCCAGATCTTCTACATAATTTTCGCGGATTGTGTTCAATACTTCGCTGAAAAGCTGTATCTTTTTATATAAATTTGCTCTGTCATTGCTTGCTGCAGCTATATCGCTGGAATTAAGAAATAATATCGCCAGCAGAATCCAGCTGACTAAACTTACAGAGAGAAGTATCTTATTCATTTTTTTTAGTTTCATGATTCCGTCCTCACTTTATCATATATTTTTTTAAAACACTAATGATTTCCAGATGAATATCCTCGATGCTTTTTCTGCCATCCAGGATAACAAACCGCTCTTTTTCCTTTTGAGCGATTTCCAGAAAACCATTTCTCACATCACGATGAAATGTGAGCGATTCCTGTTCCAATCTGTCGGCATTTTCTGATTCGATTCTTGCCAAACCGTTCTCTGCCGGCAAATCCACCAGAAATGTAATATCTGGCCTCAAACCAAAGGTTGCAAACTCGGTTAGCGTGTCAATGATGTTTCCTGAAATTTTTCTTGCTGCCCCCTGGTAGGCAGCAGTGGAATCATAATATCTATCGGAAATCACATAACTGCCATTTTCCAGTGCAGGAATTATCCATTCTCCCGTGTGCTGGCTGCGGCTGGCCATATAGAGCAGTATTTCCGTTCTATCGATCATCTCTATATTTTCCGTACTCAGCAGGATTTCTCTGATTTTTTCTGAGATTTTGGGTCCTCCGGGCTCACGCGTCAATAAAACGTCATTTCCGTTTTCCCGCAGATAATTTGTCAGCAATTTTGCCTGCGTTGATTTGCCGCAACCCTCTATTCCTTCAAATGTTATAAACAAACCTTTCATTTTTTTTCCTTATTATCCACTCTTTGTCATGCTGATTTGTCTGTTTTGAGCTTGATGAAGCAAAGCAGGTGGCATCCAGAATCATTTTTGCCATATCCGTTTTTTCGAGAAGCTCAGAATAAACTCAGCTCAGGATGACTCTAGTTTTGACTTCATATTCACCTGATCCAGCAAATCGAGCTGCATCATTAACGCATCTTCAGAGGGATGGTTATAATATTTATTCCGTTTTCCAATGATACTGAAGCCGAGTTTCCGGTAAAATGCTAGGGCTGGAAGATTTGACTCTCTCACTTCCAGAAAAAATTTATAACAGCGATGCCGAATCAACTGCCCGATAATAAATTTTACCATTGTTTCTGCAAGACCCTGTCTCTGAAAAGCTTTACAGACAGCCAGATTTGTGATGTTAAATTCATCATAAAGCATCATCCCGCAGATATAACCGGCAATGGTATTTTTGGTTTTTTCGATTGCGACGAAGGCGTGGCCGGTCTTGATCTCCTGCAGAAACATATCTTTCTGCCAGGGACTGGAAAAAAGCTGCTTTTCAATCGACAGGACAATTGTGATATCTTTTATTCTCATTTGTCTTAATTCTATATTCAGCATTTTAGTAATAGAGCTTTTGACCGGGAATGATGATTACAATTCCGTTGTTGTTTTTCAGATTGTTATTGGCGATGAGCCACTGGGATGTTACGCCCAGATTTTTGGCAATTGCCTCCACAGTGTCACCTGATTTCACCGTATATTCTCTCGAACCTTGAACTTTGACGTTTGCATCACCATAAAGTCTCAGATTCTGACCGGGATAGATCACATTCGATTTCAATCCGTTCAGGCTCTTGATTTTGCTGATCGTTGTTTTATACTTTTTGGCAATATCATAGAGTGTGTCACCTTTTTTTACGACATGATGAGTGAAGAAGCCGGCATTTTCGGAATGAAATTGTTTTTCCAGCAATGCTAATTTCTGCTGATCTGCAAGGCTGTCTTCTGGTACCAATATGTTGTAATCTCCAGGTGGTAAGACGACATTGTTCACAGCCGAATATTGTTTTCGTGATTGTTTATAAATTTTGATCCAGGGATTCAATTCCAGGATTTTCCCGATCGAAGTTCCCTGCGCCTTTGCCCAATCATCGATCTTGTAATGTCCCTTCAAGGTTACGTTTCTGTGCTCGCAATAATCCAGCAGTGGCAGCTGCCGTTCCAGCTTTTCCCCAAAAAGTGCCTCCTCGTTCTGGAAGATCAGTTTGATAGCAGCGGCGCGCCATACATACTTCTGCGTTTCGTCTGCCACCATCAGCACGTCGAAGAAATCGTAAACTTCCTGCTCTTTAATGACTTTGGCAATGCTTCCAGCTCCGGCGTTATAGGCACTCATTGCCAGCAGCCAGTCTTCTGCACCGCGGTTTTTAAGATAATTGTAATTATTCACCAGAAACTGTGCTGCAGCTTCGGTGGAAAAAAAGACATCGCGCCGCTCATCCACAAAGGAATCTATGCGCATTTTAAAACCTTTGGCTGTGCTGGGCATAAACTGCCAGATACCGGCAGCACCAGCATGTGAGGTAGCCATGGGAGTAAGCTGACTTTCGGCAATCGCCAGATATTTAACATCCTCCGGAACATTGTAGCGAGCCAGGATCGAATCGAAAATAGCAAAATATTTACCGCTGCGGGGAATGAACTTGTGGGCACTTTTCAATTCCTGCCGAAATATATTCTCAAACTTATTGTGCAGCCGATCGTTGGTCAGATCGAACTTCCTGCCGGCAAAAACGATCGAGTCGGGAATTTGAAAATCCTGATTTACAGCAATTCTGCTGTTGGAAATCTCCAGCTCGATCAGCAGAGAATCGACTAGAAAAGCATATTCGTTCAACTGCTCATGCAAGGCGGCAATCTCTTCCTCCTGCAGCGCCACGATCTGCTTAAGAGAATCTGTCACAGCATTTTCCGTTTCAGGAATTTTCCGCGGTTCAGTCTGAACTTTGTTCACACTGCAGGCGGAGATTAATAAAAAACAAGATAAAAGAAATAATTGAAATTTCATGTCAGGAAAGCTCCATGGTATGCTGAGCATAATTTTTTTCGAAGTATTTGATATATTCGCCATTGCGTATATCTTCCAGCCATTCGCTGTGATTCATATACCAGGTGATGGTTTCATCTAAACCTGCAGCAAATCTGATCTCGGGCTTCCAGCCCAGTTCTTCCCTGATCTTACCGGCATCCAGCGCATAACGGAAATCGTGTCCCTGCCGATCCGGCACAAATTGAATCTTAGATTGGGAATTTGGAAATTTCTGCAAAATAAATTCTGCCAGCTCGATGTTCTGCCATCTTTCGCCTGAACCCACATTGTAGATCTCACCCGGTCTGCCTTTGTGCAGCACCAGATCGATCGCCTTGCAGTGATCCAGGACATGCAGCCATTCCCGCACGTTGCGTCCGTTGCTGTATAGAGGCAGATCTTCATTGTTCAAAGCATTCATGGTAAGAACGGGAATCAGTTTTTCGGGAAATTGAAATGGACCATAATTATTGCAGGATCGAATGATATTGACGCACTGATCATAGGTTTTTTGAGCAACGCGAATAAGCAGATCTGCAGCAGCTTTACTGGCAGAATAAGGATTATTGGGATTTAATTTGTCACATTCCAAACTGCTTTTTCCAAACTCGAGTGAACCGTAAACTTCATCAGTGGAAATTTGAACAAATTTTTTCACTTTACTTTCACGCGCCAGATTCAAAAGATTCTGCGTTCCCAGAATATTGGTAGATAGGAACAGATCCGGATTCAATATGCTGCGATCTACATGAGATTCTGCTGCGAAATGCACAACATAGTTGGGGCTGAATTGTTCAAAAACATTTTTCACATCCTGAGCATTTACCACATCACCTTTCACAAACACGTAACGCGCATCTTCTTCCACTGCTGTCAGATTGGTCAGATTGCCTGCATAGGTAAGTTTATCAAAATTGATGATCTGACAATCGCTGTATTTTCCCAGCATAAAACGAATAAAATTGGAGCCGACAAATCCGGCGCCACCGGTAATCAGGAAGGTCTTATCATCTTCTGCTTTAAAAGACATGGCAGTTTCCTCTCATGAAAAAATTTGCAATAAAATGTAAAATGTTGGAGCAGCTAGAATGAGACTGTCAAAACGATCCAGCACGCCGCCGTGTCCGGGCAGGAAACTGGAGCTGTCCTTCACGCCGGCATCACGTTTCAGCATCGATTCAAACAGATCGCCGAACTGACCGAAAATTCCCACAGAAAAAGCTAAAGAAAGATTTTGGATAATCGTGTAATTTCCAAAATATCCAAAGACAAATGCTGCGATAATACTCATCAAAATTCCTGCTGCAAATCCTTCAGCAGATTTATTGGGACTGGCGGCAAAAATTTTTCGATGTTTTCCCAGATATCTTCCGGCAAAATAAGCAGCCGAATCAGTAAGCCAGATCAATCCGATGAGACTGAACAGTAGAAATCCGCCATTTTCCATCTGCCTCAGGTGGAAGATGCTGCTCATGAAAACAGCAGTGTAGATGCAGAAGAACAGCGCTGCCGAGATACGGGCAAAAGAACCTGAAATGCGATTCCGCAAAATATCGATTCCGGCCACGATCATGAAAACTAGCACCAGAACAGCCAGCAGGTGAAAAAATGTGTAAAGCGCGGACACGGTGAAAACCACAATAGCCAAAGGCAAAACTATCCTGGGTATGTTGATCCCTTTTTGAATGAAGATCTCACGCAGCTCGAACATGAGCGCAAAAACCACCAGAGCAAGGAAAGAAGCCAGAACGAATCCGCCTTTCCAAAATATCAAAACAATAGTCGGGACAAAAAATATCGCCATCAATATTCGTTTGATAAGTTCCATTATCTCCTGCCAAATCGTCTTTTACGTTTCTGAAAATCCAGAATCGCTTCCAGAAATTCCAGTTTGGAAAAATCCGGCCAGAATGTATTTGTGAACCACAGTTCGGCATAGGCGGTTTGCCACAACAGAAAATTGGAAAGCCTTTCTTCACCACTGGTACGGATCACCAGATCGACATTGGGCATTCCGGCTGTATAAAGATAATTTTCCAGCACTTCTTCGGTGATCTCGTTTGATAGTTTACCGTTTTTTCTGTCACGACAGATTTTATCAATAGCATCGGCAATTTCCTTCCTGCCGCCGTAATTCATGGCAATGTTAAGATTCAGTCCCGTATTTTTCCAGCTTCTGCGGCAGGTTGCCAGCACCTTTTTGTAATAATTTTCTGCCAGTTTTTCACGACTGCCGATGAATCTGATATTTACATCGTTCTTCACCAATTCATCGATCTCTTTCTGCAATGAATCCATGATCAACTTCAAAAGATAGGACACCTCTGTTTTGCTGCGTCCCCAGTTTTCGGTGGAAAAGGCATAAACCGTCAGATATTCCAGATCGATATCACCGCAGATCTCCACAATGTGCCGCAGAGCTTTCACTCCTTCGCGATGCCCATTGATCCTCTTCAATTTGCGTTGACGCGCCCAGCGTCCGTTCCCATCCATAATGATGGCAATATGACGCGGCATTTTTTCTTTATCCAGCTTCTCGAACGATTTCTGCAACCCAGCATTCTCCTGCATTTTTTCCTCTACTTCTGTTCTGCTTTCCATTTGAGGAAGGCCTTGATAAACTCGTCGATGCTGCCGTCCATTACGGCTGCCGTGTTGCCTGTTTCGAAATTCGTGCGATGATCTTTCACCATCTGGTAGGGATGAAAAACGTAGGAACGGATCTGATTGCCCCAGCCGATATCAGTCTTGGCATTTTCCAGCTTCTGCCGTTCTTTTTCGCGTTCTTCTTCCCGCATTTGATACAAACGCGATTTCAGGATCTTCATTGCTGATTCCCGATTCATGATCTGAGAACGTTCATTCTGGCATTGAACAACGATATTGGTGGGAAGATGAGTGATGCGGACAGCCGAATCGGTGGTGTTAACACCCTGACCGCCTTTGCCGCTGGCTCGATAAGTATCGATGCGCAGATCTTTGAGATCGATCTCGATCTCATCGTCATCTTCGATGATGGGATAGACAGAAACAGAAGCAAAAGAAGTCTGCCGTTTACCCTGAGCATTGAACGGTGATATTCTCACCAGGCGGTGAATACCGATTTCCGATTTGAGATAACCATAGGCATATTCGCCCATGATCTCCATAGTCACGCTCTTGATACCGGCTTCATCACCCGGCAATAGATCCACGATCTCAAGCTGAAATTTGGAATTTTCAGCCCAGCGAGTGTACATTCGCAACAACATTTCCGCCCAATCCTGCGATTCGGTGCCGCCTGCGCCGGGATGAATGGTTAGAATTGCACTGTTAGAATCTGTTTTACCACTCAGCAGAAACTGCGTTTCCACTTTTTCCAGGAACAATTCATGATTTTTCAATTCCACAGCGCCTTCCTGCAGAAGTGTCTCACTGAAATCATCTTCCAATAGTACCAGATAAGTGTTCAAATCATCGGAGATCTGCTGCAATCTATCTGCCTTTTCCAATTGCTCTTTCAGTCTGGTCAAATTCTGAGTTACCCTCTTTGCCTGTTTCTGATCATTCCAGAAATCGGGCTGCTGCAGCTGCTGCTCCAGTTCGGCTATTTTCTGCTTGATGGCAGAAGTGTCAAAGTAACCTCCGAATATAAATGATCTTATTCGAAATTTCTTCTACCTTTTTTTGAAAATCTATATATTCCATCTTTTCTTTCTCCTGACTCACGTCAAAATCTCAATCCAGTTTTTTTTGTCTAATTTTTTCTGTGAAAATAGCTTTTCAGCCGGTCAGGGTTTCTGCTGGTCAGCAGTTCAGCACTTCAGCTGGTCAGCAATTCAGCGTCTCAGCGTGTCAGCAGGTCAGGATTTAAGCATTACAGCCACGAAGAAAAGAAGAGGTTTAAGGTTTAGGATATAAGGTTTTGGGTTTTGGGGTTTTACAAATCTTCCAAACTTCTCATCTTCCAATCTTCCATTTTTCAGCATCTCAGCGTCTCAGCATCTCAGCTTCTCATCTTCCAATCTTCCATTTTTAGCGTCTCAGCTTGTCAGGATTTAAGCATTACAGC